>ERZ777011.35-NODE-35-length-211329-cov-72.011951_pt1 | contig 211329 bp, 156 predicted proteins | sample MGYA00374964_ERZ777011 | MGnify/ENA primary metagenome ERZ777011 (study PRJEB29310, sample SAMD00008975) | mouse gut metagenome | study: EMG produced TPA metagenomics assembly of the Metagenome analysis of fecal microbiota from mouse which was promoted... | reverse complement strand
TGAACCGAATTTATTTAATTTTTAACCCCGTCCATTTTTTAGTGGACAGTAGTGTTAATACATATAATATCATGGCAACCAAAATCAAAAGATGCCTGTTTGTCGGGCTTGGTGGTACGGGACTTACAACCCTTCTTCATACCAAACGAATGTTGATTGACACATATGGAGAAGTGCCTCCTATGATAGGCTTCCTCGGCATAGACACCGACGGTAACGCATACACCAAATCGCTCCCTTCCAAATACGGCGAAGTCACTCTCGCTCCCAACGAGCAGGTAAAAATACAGGTTACCGACCCGAGCGGCATATATCTCAATTACCGCGACCGTTTCAGCTGGATACATGACAATAATGTGGCGGCCCTGACTTCGATGACAGCCGGAGCGGGTATGGTGCGCACAAACGGGCGCTTTGCATTCGGCATAAATTATCCTGATGTAGAAGCACGAGTGAAACAGGCTCTCAACGCCATAACAAACATACGCATAGCCCAGAACGCCAAATATACACTTCTTGACAACGCCGTGGAGATAAGCATGGTGTTCTCGATAGCCGGCGGCACAGGATGCGGTACGTTTATCGACATGGCATACCTGCTGAAGGCCATCCAGCAGACCAACAAGAAGTCGGCCGGGAAGCTGATCGGCTATGCCGTGCTGCCAGACGTGTTTGACGCGCAGCTTACCTATAACAAAGACCGCCTTAAGCCTAACGGCTTCGGCGCATTGTGCGACTGCGACTACCTGATGCACCTCGGCATAGGCGACAAGTTTACGTTTGACTACGTGCGCGAGACGGTTGAGGTCGACGGCAAACCGTTCAACGCCGTATATTTTGCCGGAAACAAAAACTTCAACAATACGAGCTATGACCATGTCGATGACATAGCCGAGATGATTAGCCGAAGCCTTGTCACCGGAGCCGGCGAGCTGTCGGGCAGTGCGTCGAGCGTAGCCGACAACGCGGAGAAGGACATGATATCGTGTACTTACGACATCGAGGACAAGAAAGCGTGGGCATCGGCTCTCGGCATGAGCGAGATGATATTCAGGTCGGGCGACCTCAGCCGCATATATGAACTGAAGGCGTCGCGCCGTATAATTGAGCGTCTGCTCAATTCGTGCGGCGACTCCGAGATTGTGGCAAACGCTTGGATAGACAGCCCCGAGGTACGTATACGCGAAAACAACGGACGCGACGACATCATCGACTTCATGTTGCCTCAGAAACCCGAATATCCTATGAATGAGCTTGACGACCCGTCTGACCCGCGTCCGCAGATAGCCGATTACCGTAGCCGTGTGGCCCTGCCGTCATCGCATGTCCCCAACAGGCTTGGCGAGCTGACCGACAGGGTGGAGCGCGAATTCCACAAGCTTATGGTCGACACCATCAATCAGGAGTGTGGCATCGGACTTGCAAAGCAGGTCATAGCCGCCATACGCGGACAGGTGGAAATATGTATGGGCGAGATGCAGCAGGAGCTTAAGGCTTTCCGTCATAACCAAGGGGCGGCCGAGAGCGCGCTTGAAGTGTCGATTAAGGACCTGCTCGAGATTATAGGCAAGATATTCACCCGCAAGGGCGCCAAGCAGGAGGCTAAGGACGACGTGGTGGAGCACGTAAACAACGTAGTGATCAACGAGCGTGAGATAGAGCGTCGCGAGGCTGCCATATCGTTCTATACATGGATGCTCAATCTGTTGAAGAGCGCCGACTCGAAGATCGATACCATCAAGTCGGTGTTTGAAAACATACACCGTATAGACAGCGCCGAGCTCACCGTGCTTCAGGACGGTATACGGCGCCGTACGCAGATATTCCAGATTGACCTTACGCTGCCTTATGTCAACCGTGTGGTAGTCGATGACGGGGAGATAGATCCGGCACAGTTCATTGCCTCCGTTCCGTGGACCGATAAGTTGCTCGATATACCGGGCCGCCCGCAGTCGGAGCTTGCCGAGTGTCTGCACCGGTTTGCCTCGCAGCTTCACGGAGCCGTACAGTGGCGTAATCGTGACATCGAAGGCGCGTTGCGCGAGCTACCCGAAGATGAGCTTTATCGCAAATACCGGTTTGCTCTCGAGCAGTCGAGTCCGTTGATCAATCTTGATTTCAAGGGCCGCATGCACCGGGCCATTCCCGACTACTACTTCATCGGTGTGCCCGACAAAGAGCATACTTATCTGCGTGAAGGCCCCATCGACTTCAAGACTATCATTGACGGCAATGTCGACTGCAATTATGCTTCGATAGGCGGTACCGACCGTATTGTCATATTCCGTCAGTACGGAGTATTCCCTCCGTATGCCATATCGTCGGTCAACGATTACCGCCGCGAGTACAACGAGTGGAACTCCGGCATGACCTCCTACAGCTGCCATTTCGATGAGAATATACGCCGCCGTATGGTGCGCGATGACTATTCGCTTGATCCCAAGGAGCGTATCGACAACACTCTCGAGCTATGGGTCAAGGGCTTGATATTCGGCCTTATCAAAAATGACGAGGGCAGGTACTTCTACAAGGATGAGGAGAACGGTGACGCTCTTGACGACTATTGGAGCGAGCTTGAGCCTTACCGCGACGAAGCGTTTACGAAATTTCAGCGCCTGAAGCCGTCGATAGAGGAGGCCTTCACCCGATATCTTGAGGAACTCGAACGCGTAAAAGGCACGGCTGCCGTGCAGCAGACTATCGATGCCGCCAAAGAGAACTATCTTACTGACTTCGCCCAAGTCAACATGACTACCGAGGAGCTTAAAAAGCGTGAGAACAGAAGCATAGCCGATCTCATACGCCGTGAAATAAACTTTGTCAAGAAAGAACTTTAATGACACATAGCGCGCATCTGTTTGTCGGGGCGGAGCTTCAGGACTCCGCCCGGCATCTCGCCGAATACATTGCCCGGCACGGCGAGCCGTCGGTAGCGCCGTACTTTTATCCGGTAACGGTCGATGACAAAGCCGACACCGCTGAAAATACCCGCTTCTTCTCGCGGCTCTATACCGAGAAGGTCACTATCAACAATCCCGGTACCGGACTGCTTGCTCTTACCGTATATTGCCGGCTTTATGATGAAAAGTCGGTAAGCCGCGTCATCGATATCGTGGATGCGGTACGCGGTTGCGGCAAGAAGTACCATGTCGAGATAATAGGCGTGGCCGGTGATCTTGCGCGTATATTCGATACTTCCGGGCCGGTCGATGATTGTGGCGTATTGCGCTCGCGGACAGCCGACGGATTGCGCCGCCTCGTGCCGCTACGTGAGAACAAGTCGGTCGACATACTGCGTGTGGTCCAGAATGTAAACGACGAAGGGCTTGCCGTGAACTTTGACTTCGACTCATGGATAAGGCTGATCGGTGAATACGGTCTGTTGCGTATCGAGAAGTATGAAGAGACGGTGCCGTCGATGAGCCGCATCGACACATCACGGCCTGTAGATGCCATGGGACTTGCGGTGATGAATTTTGACAAGGATTATTTTGTCGACTATCTGCACAGCAGGGCGTTTGTCGAGATACTTGCCAACGAGCGTGTGGACTGCCGCGAGGTGAGCGTGAATGTAGCCAATGTCGTGTCGCAGGAGGTGCTTGTCAAACTGAAAGAACGCATTAGCGAATTCTACCGCCTTCACGTGGCTCCGTTGCTGACACGTGACTACAACCGCAACAGTGTCATAGCCAAGGTCACCCCCGAGCTCGACAGCCTCTTTGACGAAATGGAGCGCGACCTCACGGGATTCATCAGTGACGATGGACTTTCGCTCCCCGAGAAGGAGGCTGTGCTTGCCATGATTCTCGGCACTGACAATCCGCTTTTTAAGGATGCCGCTATCAGTGACACCCAGATGTCAATCGACGACCTGTGGATCGAGAGCATAGGCATGTTCGTCGAGGAGGGCAATAAAAACGGTAACTTCTCCGAATATGTGCACAACCCGCTTGAGGCTATAAAGCGCCTTAGGACGAAAATAAGAAATTCCACCCAGTTTCTGCGACGCAAAACCGAGGAGCGTGAACAGAAACGCGCTCTGCTCAAGCAGTTGCCTCAGGTACAGAAGCGACTTACCGAGAACGGGTTTACATTTGAGGGCACCGTATACCGCCTTGATTCGATAACACAGGACGAGACACCTCTTCAGCATACATACGAACCTCATCCTGTAAAGGAGCGCAGCATAGACCTGCGTGCGGGCTTCACCGACATAAAGGATCAGGGCGCACAAGGCTCTTGCGGCGCGTTTGCTCTTACATCAATGGTGGAGTATGTCATCAGACGGTCGCTGCCGCTGGCGTCCAATCCCGATCTCAGCGAGGCGTTTGTATATTATAACGCACGCGACTATGAAGGTAAGACATCGGAGGATGTAGGCAGCAGTTTCTATCAGTCGATACGCGGCATGATGGAGCGCGGCGTATGTGACGAAGCCAAGCATCCTTATCGTGCCGAGGACTTTACGACTCCCCCGTCGGCCGAGGCAGTGGCTGACGCCGCCAAACGCAAGGTGACGGAGGCTAAAAACGTGAATTGCTGCATAGGCGATATAAAATCGGCTATAGCCGACGGATATCCTGTTGCGGTATCAGCCCGCATATTCGACTCGTTTGCCGGAGGCAACGCCGGCTTTGTCGGTTTCCCGTCTGAAGCCGAACTCTCTGACAAGGAATCATATCACGCCATGGTAGTAGCCGGATTTTCCGACGAAGAGCGGGTGTTTGTCGTCAGAAATTCATGGGGAGAGCGGTTCGGCGACTTCGGTTATTGCTATATTCCGTATGATTATGCCGAGAAATACTTCAGAAATGCGGTGATCATCACGTGCATAAAGGTTGACGGAGTCGATGCTTCGGGACGCGTGATAGAGACCGATGTAGTACACTTCAATACTACCGACAACCGTATTCAGGAGGCCCTTTTAGGCATAATTATAGAGGGCGAGAGCAAGGAACTGCACAAGATGCAGGATGAATACGCAAAACTACGCATGGAGTATGAGATACTTGTAAACCGGTTCTCGAATCCCAATGGACGTAAAGCCATTTCCGACAGTTCGAAGTGCAGGTTGCAGGGTGAGATTGCCGACCTTAAGAAAGAGGAGGAGCGCCGTTACAACGAGGGCAACAAGAAGATTGCCGATTATCGTGTGTGGTCGCTAAAAACCGCTTTGTGGCTGTCAATCGTCGCCGTCGTGCTCTTTAGCGTATGGGGCTATCTGCTCTATCACGGCTATCTTGAGAAGTGGACATTTATCGGCGGTGCGGTAAGCGGTGCTTTAGCTACCGGATTGTGGATATACCGCACGCTGTGGATGAAGATACTGAAGCGTAAGCGCAATGAGAGTGTGGCTGAAGTTGCCGAGCGCCGCGGAGTCAAAGAGACCGAACTCCGCGACATAGACTTGCGTCTGCATGTGCAGGGCATGGTCATCGACCGACTGTCTATGGTGTCCAATTATCTGAAGAACGTCTATGACAGGTTGTCGGCTTATGTGGGCAATCTCAGGGTGTGGTATGAAGAGGAGTGCGGTAAACTCGGTACTATGGAGCCGGTAAAACGCGACCCGTTCATCTCCATAATAGACAATAACGTGCTTGACCGGTATTTTACTGAAAATTGTACGAGTCTTATAGAGGGCATGCATCTTTATGAGGAGTTTTCTTATTTTGAGCTTTCCGACGAAGGTTTGCAAGACGTAAAAAGTCATCTTAAAGAACGTGTTGACAAGATACTCTCTACCGGCACCCGTAAGTTTATGATGTATCACTATCTTTCCGGTACGGAAAATTACGCCTTTTTGCCTGCTCCTCCCGTGTCGCAGGAGCTGTTGCCTTTCCTTATGAGGAAGTCTGCCGTATTTGTCGAGCCAGAGAATATCGATACGATAAGCAACAAGAGCGGCGAACATAGATTGTTTATGCACTTCCCTACGCCTGACGAGTGTCTGCGGTGGAGCTCCGACAACAACCGTTATTTTTATGACAAACCCGTGGTAGAGACCATTTTGTCGCCTGACAAAGTAGTGGTATTGACTACACGGCGGTTTACCCCCGAAGAGATATTTAGATAAATTTATTGTGAATCTGATTGTCGATTGACAAAAAAGTCTTATCTTTGCGGTCGAATTATCGGCCTCGGGGTGTAGCACAGTTGGCAGCGCGCCACGTTCGGGACGTGGAGGTCGGAAGTTCGAGTCTTCTCACCCCGACATAAAATACAGGCATGGCTTTTTGCCATGCCTGTATTTTGTTGTATCATCCGCTAACCCCGCGGTATAGTGGGCCGGCTGCAAACCCCGTTTGACAGGCCTTTTTTATTGTGCCTTTCGTGGTATTAAATGTTTTATTGTTTTTTAACTTCGGTGGGCTGCGCTTCGGCACGGCATAGGCGTTATCTTTGCATTAGAAAAATATTAATACATACAAACGTTTATTTATCATGGAAAAAGCTAAAAAAACTACGATAAAGAAAGGCGCGGATACGGCTAATCCAGCTGCGGCGAAGTTAAGCGCTTTGACGCAGGCAATGGAGCGTATCGAGAAAAATTTTGGCCGCGGCTCCATAATGAAACTCGGCGATGACCGTGTCGAGGACATCGAGGTCATACCTACCGGGTCGATAGGATTGAATTTCGCTCTCGGAGTGGGAGGATTTCCCCGCGGACGTATTACCGAGATTTACGGTCCGGAGTCTTCGGGTAAAACCACACTGGCCATTCATGCCATAGCGGAAGCGCAGAAAAAGGGCGGTATCGCCGCTATAATCGATGCCGAGCATGCTTTTGACCGCTTTTACGCTGAAAAACTCGGGGTGGACGTTGACAATCTGCTCATAGCACAGCCCGACAACGGAGAACAGGCTCTTGAGATAGCCGAGCAGCTCATAAGGTCATCGGCCATCGATATAATAGTCGTAGACTCTGTGGCCGCGTTGACACCGAAAAGTGAGATTGACGGTGACATGGGCGAGCGCAGCGTAGGCCTTCAGGCGCGTCTTATGTCGCAGGCCATGCGCAAACTGACAGGCGCTATATCCCGCACCAACACTTGCTGTATATTTATCAACCAGTTGCGTGACAAGATCGGAGTGATGTTCGGACCCTCTGAAACGACCACCGGCGGCAATGCGTTGAAGTTCTATTCTTCGGTACGTGTCGACATACGTTCGGCCACCACAATCAAGGACGGTGAAGAGGTTCTCGGACGCCGTACCAAGGTCAAGGTGGTTAAAAACAAGGTGGCTCCCCCCTTCAAGCGTGCCGAGTTTGACATAATGTTCGGTGAAGGCATTTCCCGTCCGGGAGAGATACTTGACCTTGGCGTGGAGCTTGGCATCATCTCCAAGAGCGGTTCTTGGTTCAGTTACGATGGCTCCAAGCTGGCGCAGGGCAGCGTGGCCGCCAAACGTATGATTGCCGACAATCCGGAACTTGCCGATGAGCTTGAAGCAAAAATCATGGCGGCTCTTAAAGGCGGCGATGGCGAAGCCAAGACAGCCCAGCCTAAAGTAAAGCTGAAAAAGAGTGATGCCGAGGAGAAAAAAGTGAGCGAGCAGTCAGTCGACAGCCTCTTTGAAGATGATGAGGAATTTCCTGATGACTTCTCCATCGATGAGGACGCTCTTGATGACTGACAATGATTAATAAATTACGGCCACTTGACAGGTGGCCGTAATTATATCAGTTTACGCTTAGCAGCTCTATGTCGAATATCAGGGTGGAGCCTCCCGGTATGCCGGGTTGCGATAGCTTTCCGTAACCCATTTCGGCAGGTATGTATACCTCCCATCGGTCACCGACATGCATTTGTTGCAGGGCGATTATCCAGCCCTGTATAAGGTCGCGAAGACGCATGGCCAATGGTGTGCCTCCACGGCTGCTGTCAAACTTTTTACCGTTTATTGTGCGCCCTGTATAGTGGACCGTGATGACGCTGTTGCGGTTGGGGCTTGGCGCGCCGGGTTTCCCGTTTGCTATGGCTTTGTAAAATATGCCTTTGTCTATGGGCTTTACTCCGGGTTCTTGCGATTTGGCGGCAAGCCATTCACGGTTGGCTTGTATATATTCGGCTTTTGCCATTGTATTATATATTTATATTGTGGTTTCCGGTACTTCGTGGCGCAGGTCGTAGTGATTGCGCAGAGCCTCAAAGTTGTCGGGCGAGGTTTTCAGAGCCGTCGTATCGGCGGCGGGTGAGTAGCTTCCGGCAATTGACGGGAGTGTGACATTGCGTGCCGCTCCGGCGGGTACGGTTTCCTCGGGAGTTATGTCGGGCAGATTGAAGAAACCGGTCAGGGCCTTTAGCGCCATGGCCGTGGCTCTAACCTTGCCCTCCCGGGAGTATCCCGCTATATGCGGGGTCGCTATGACCGCTTTGTCAAGAAGACGTCGGTTTATATGCGGTTCACCCTCCCAACAGTCTATGGCCGCTGCCGAGACTTGCCCTCTGTCAATGGCGTCGATAAGCGCTTCGTTATCGATAACCGGACCCCGTGCGCTGTTGATGACAACGGGCCTCTTTGCGAGCTTGTCGAAAAAGTTTTTATCGGCCATGTGAAATGTCGGGTGGGCGCCCGAGCGTGTGAGCGGAGTATGGAAAGTGATCACGTCGCATTGTCGGGCTATCGTGTCCAAGTCGGTAAACCCTTCCGCTCCCTCGTTTTCGGCACGTGGAGGGTCGCAACACAGTACATTCATGCCGAGAGTGCGGCCCCAGCGCGCCACTATACCGCCCACATTGCCTACTCCGACCACGCCGAGAGTGAGAGCTTCAGGAGCCGCCGGCGTGTCCCGCCGGTTCATGATTTCGGCAATGGAAGCGAATACATACTGAGCTACGGCCGGCGCGTTGCATCCGGGTGCGTTGGCTACCGTTATGCCTGCCTGCTTGCAGTAATCGAGGTCGATATGGTCGGTGCCGATGGTAGCGGTGGCTATGAATCGACACCGGCTTCCTTCGAGCAGTTCTTTGTCGCAGCGGGTGCGTGTGCGGGTTATGAGAGCGTCTGCGTCGGCCATGCTTGCCCTGTTGATCTCTTCAGGTGCAAGATAGCTTATCTCGGCCCATGGCTCAAGCAGACCTTTTATGAAAGGTATGTTTTTTTCTATGACTATTTTCATATGGCTATGTTCCATATATAAAGCATTGCATATACGGCTATAACACTCAGAATGGCTATGTAGCTGCGCAGCATGTTGTTTATTGTGAAGAAGTGTCCTATCTGTATGGCTGTGCAGCAGTTCAGCATGGGCAGATATATGACCAGATGCGAGTAGTCGGCAATGACAAGCAGTACGGTGACAAGCGACAGCACTATCCAGAAGCCGTTGTATGCTCGGGTGCGGGCATTGTATCCGTAGATCTTGATGATGTTGAATATGCCGAAGCCCATGCCTAAAAACAGGTTGATACCCGTATATACGAGTATCAAAGCTATCTCGCGGGTGTCAAGGGCCTTGAATATGCTTACAAATTCCGGTACGGTGAAGCTGTCGAGCGTTATGACTCCGAAGCCCCACATGATCCAATAGGGCACGATTATGCCTATGAGCGACGCCAGAAGCCCCCGTAGCGTGAAGCACTGCATCTGGAAAGTGCCTATGAGAAACGCCAGTATGTAGGCTGCATAAGCGTAGTCGGTAAGAGAACCGAAACTTAGCAGGCAGAATGTGAGAAATATGCGTCGGGTGCGGTCGGGCCGTTGAAACGTGGTGAAAAACGGTATTACGGCAAGCATAACGACAAAGCATATGAGGGTGCCGTCGTAGAGTTGGCCCATCAGTGACGGGAGAGCCCCCTGCATTATGAGGAATATGCCGGCAAACAGCATCGATACGGAGCGTATGATGTTGAAGCGGCGGTTCATATAGAGCATTGTGCCGGCTATGCCGATGTTGAGAGCGAGGTTTATGCCCAATGATAGTCCGCGGCCGGTAATCCACTCGTTGGCCGACGGCAGTCCGAAGCCCGTATTGCCTGTAAGCGGCGATATGTCGCCTGCAAAATAAGCCGTCACGGTTCCGGCCATCGATGCCGCGAGCATCAGGAGGAAACCGTAACGGGAATGTAGAAATGCGGTCAGTTCCTGCTCTTTCACTTCTTTTTCTGCAGGGCTATAAGGTCTTGTCCTATGTCGCGGCGTACGTATTTACCGTCAAAATCTATAATGGCTACATTTTCATAGCTCTTTTTGAGAGCCGAGGCTATATCCTTGCCATAAGCGCTGACGGCGAGCACACGGCCTCCGGTTGTGACAAGCTCGCCCGACGCGTTACGTCCTGTACCGGCCTGAAATACGAAACACTCGTGTGCGTTGTCAATGCCGGTTATGGGCTTGCCCTTTTCGTAGTGGCCGGGATATCCGCCCGATACCATCATTACGGTTACCGCCGTTCTGGGGTCGATGGTCATGGGTTTGTCGCCGAGTTGACCGAGTGCGGCGTCATGCATGAGTTCGAGAAGGTCGCTCTCTATGCGGAGCATGACTACTTCGGTCTCCGGGTCGCCCATGCGCACATTGTACTCTATCACTTTAGGTTCGCCGTCGACGTTTATGAGTCCGAGGAATATGAAGCCCCGGTATTCTATGCCCTCTTCGGCAAGACCCTTTACGGTCGGTTCTATGATGCGTGTGCGTACTTTCTCCATGAACGTATCGTCGGCAAACGGTACGGGACTCACGGCGCCCATGCCTCCGGTGTTCAGGCCTGTGTCGCCTTCGCCGATGCGCTTGTAGTCTTTTGCCACGGGCAGTATGCGGTATTCCTTGCCGTCGGTAAGTACAAATACGGAGCACTCGATGCCGGATAGGAATTCTTCAATGACGACCGTGGCCGATGAAGCTCCGAACATGCCCGAAAGCATCTCTTTGAGCGATTTTTTCGCTCCCTCAAGCGAGTCAAGTATGAGTACGCCTTTACCGGCGGCAAGGCCGTCGGCTTTCAGTACGTAGGGGGCGTCCAGCTCTTCAAGAAAACGGTAGCCCTCTTCGAGAGTCTCGGCCGTGAAGCTGCGGTAGCGGGCTGTGGGTATACCGTGGCGTTGCATAAAGCGCTTGGCGAAGTCCTTGCTTCCTTCAAGGCGTGCGCCCTTTTTGCTCGGGCCCACCACAGGTATGTTTTTCTCTTTAAAATAGTCATAGATGCCCTTTACCAGCGGGTCTTCGTTGCCTACGACTATAAGATCGATGTTATGGTCGGATACATATTGTTCGATGGCTTCGAAGTCGGTAGGCGACATGTTGACATTGGTGCCGTATTCAGTGGTGCCGCCGTTGCCGGGTGCTATGTATAACTTGCGCAGTAGGGGGCTTTGGCTCATTTTCCATGCCAATGCCGATTCACGGCCTCCCGAGCCGAGAAGTAGTACTTTGTATCCGTTCATAAGATTATGCTGTAGTTATTTAAATTATTCTTTTTCTTTATTGTCACTGTCGCCCTGACGCCAGCCTTTGCGGGTGCGCATTGCAGGTATCGTAGGACGTTTGCCTGTAATCATCTTAAGCGCTTTTTCATTGCGTCTTACTGCAAGCGGGTTCTCGTTGACTGTCTCCGGTTTGGGCATACGGGCCTCCTCCTTTTTCTGCCGTCCGAGTTTTTTAGCTTTGTATTTGTCTTCAAGCGGGCTCGGCTTTCCGGCAGGGCGCCGTTTGTCTTTGCGTCGGTCATCCTTGTTGCCGTCCTTGCCTCCGAAGCCTTTTTTACGGGCGGCCGTGCGCCACTCGCTGTCGGTAAGCCGCCTCGGCGCCTTGCCTTTGCTCTTTGTCTCCGGTGCGTCCTTACGCAGAGAGTTGCCGCTCTTTCTGAAGCTTTTGTAGTCGCCTTCAAATATTATGTATTCACGAAGTTCACATTCAAGCGAGCCGTTGAGCATGGGCATTTTTACCGAGGGCGCGAGGCCTATGCGCTTGAAGTACTCGTCCTGATACCCTATGATCCATGCATGGTATCCTTTGAATACGTTTTTGAGCTTGTTGCCTATCATTTCATACAAGCCGTCCATGTCGGCCACCGATATGCGTTCGCCGTATGGCGGATTGGTGACAAGCACTCCGTCGGCGGGAGCTTCGGTCCATTGCGACAGCGGCTTTATACATAGGTCGATATAACGCCCCACGCCCGCCTGTTTGATGTTTTTCTCGGCGATGGCTATGGCTTTGGGCGATATGTCGCTTCCAAATATCTTGTAGTCAAACTCACGCTCTCCGGAGTCATCGTTGTACAGCCGTTCGAAGAGCTCTTCGTCAAAATCGTTCCATTGCTCGAAGGCGAAGCTTTTGCGGTATACTCCGGGATTTATGTTTGCCGCTATGAGGGCGGCCTCGATGAGGAATGTGCCGGAGCCGCACATCGGGTCAACCAACGGACACTCGCCGTGCCAGCCGCTTTTAAGCAGTATGCCGGCGGCAAGTACTTCGTTGATGGGGGCCTCGGTCTGGGCCACACGGTAGCCGCGTTTGTGCAGTGACTCGCCCGAAGAGTCGAGCGACAGGGTCACACGATTGCCGTCGATGTGTACGTTTATGATGACGTCGGCGTCCTGAAGCCTTACGCCGGGGCGCTTGTCGGCTCCGGAGCGGTCTTTGAAGAAGTCCACTATGCCGTCTTTTACGCGGTAGGTCACGTAGCGTGAGTGAGTGAAAGTGTCGGAGTTGACTACGGAGTCGATCGAGAATGTCTTGTCGATTGACATTATGGTTGTCCAGTCGAAGTCCTTTGTCATCTCATACAGAGTGTCGGGGTCGTCGGCCGTGAACTTGACAATGGGTTTAAGTATGCGCAGGGCCGTGCGGCAGCACAGATTGGCTTTGTACATCAGCTCTTTGTCGCCTTCAAATGCCACCATGCGTCGTCCTGCTGTCACGTTTTGCGCGCCGAGGTCGGTGAGTTCCTTGGCCAGTATCTCCTCCAATCCCTGAAAGGTCTTGGCAACCATTTCGTAAGTTTCGGTTTTCATCAATGCTTCAGTCTTAATACGTTATTGGCTTTGGCTTGTATAAGTTTTTCTCCCGGGGCCACATTCTCGGTCACCCATATGTTACCGCCTATGACAGCGTTGTCACCGATGGTTATTCGTCCGAGTATGGTGGCGTTGGAGTATATGATCACGTTGTTGCCTATTATGGGGTGACGCGGCTCGCCTTTGACCGGATTGCCGTTTTTGTCAAGGTCAAAGCTCTTGGCCCCTAATGTCACGCCCTGATATATCTTTACATTGCGTCCTACTATGGCCGTCGCCCCGATGACTATGCCGGTGCCGTGGTCTATGGTGAACGCTTCGCCTATTGATGCCGCGGGGTGAATGTCTATTCCTGTCTCGCTGTGGGCCATCTCGCTTATCATTCGCGGTAGTATGGGCACATCAAGAAGCACCAGCTCATGGGCTATGCGATAGTTGCTTATGGCTTTTATGCCGGGATAGCAATATATGACCTCTCTGACCGATACCGCGGCCGGGTCGCCGTGATAGGTGGCCACTACATCAGCGTTGAGAAGTCTGCGCAGCTCCGGAAGCCGCTCTATGAATTTGCTTGCCTTGTCCGATGCTTCGGCTTCAGCCTTGTCAAAGTGTGCTGCTCCCTCTTCACAGATTTCCATCGACATGCCGGCATGAATCTGTTCTGTAAGCAGTTTATACAGCCGTTCTATCCATAGCCCCGTGAAGTAGGGCAAATTGCTTCGTGTCACATCGCTGTCACCGAAAAACCCGGGGAATATTATGGCTCGGGCGAGTGCAATAATCTCTTTTACCGCACTTTGCGCGGGGAGCGGCTCTCCCCTCCAGTGCGATGGGCATATATTGGTGAGATCGTCGCCGGCTGACAGTGCAGAGGCGGTCTCACGCATAAGCGACTCATGTTGTGAATTAAGTCCCGTCATTTAACTGCAAATGTAGTCAAAAATCCATTATTATACAATTTTAAAATGACTGATGAGCATGCCGGCTCTGAAAAAATATGATGCCTTTTTTTTGAAAAAAGACTTTGTAATATTGTTTTTCTTCAAAAAAAAGACTTTCCAATATTGTTTTTTGTATTAAAAAAGACTTTGTAATATTGTTTTTTGTATCTTTGCAAGTGAAAACGATTAATTACATTGGTTATGGAAAGTCTATTTAATACATATACGCGGCGTATAAAATCGGTAAGGCTGAATTTTTACCGTTATTTATATTCAGGCATCGATTGGAATGACCGCCTTATAGCTATAAAGGGTGCCCGGGGCGTAGGGAAAACCACACTCATATTGCAGCATATTAAAAATGACTTTCCCGATTTACGTAAGGCGTTGTATGTGTCGCTCGACAATCTTTGGTTTTCCACCAATTCGCTTGCCCGGCTTGTCGACTATCACTACACTCACGGCGGTACCCACCTGTTTCTTGACGAGGTACATCGTTATCCTGACTGGCAGACGGCTATTAAAAACCTGTATGATGATTATCCTGACTTACACATAGTATATACCGGTTCGTCGATGCTTGAGATTGACCGCAAGCAGGGCGATCTGTCAAGAAGGCAGATTGTCTATACGCTCGCAGGCATGTCGTTTAGAGAGTATCTGAAGTTTGAGGGAATAGCCGATATACCTCGGATCGATATAAAAACGCTATTGCGGAATCACATGTCGATAGCTTCATCGCTGACGGAGAAAGTAAAAATCCTGCCCCTGTTTGAGAAGTATCTGCAGCAGGGTTACTACCCGTTCTATAAGGATACCTACCAAGGCTATGGAATGAGGTTGCAGGATGTGGCGCGTCAGGTGATAGAGGCCGATATGCCGGCGGTGGACGACATACAGTTCTCCACTATCAGAAAGGTAAGAAAGATGCTTATGATTCTTGCTGCGAAAGTGCCACACACTCCCAAGATGGCCGAGCTGTACCGTGAACTGGAGACTACCCGCGAGCAGGGTCTTAAGATGCTCTACTCGCTTGAACGTGGCGGACTGCTGTCGCTGCTTTCTTATGAGCCGAAAAACTACCGCAACCTTTCGCGGCCCGACAAGATATATCTTGAGAACCCTAACCTGATGTATGCCCTGACCGAGCGTGTCGATAAGGGTACGTTGCGTGAGACATTCTTCTACAATCAGGTTAGTGCGGTCGAGGAAGTGCTCCTCGCTCCCAAAGGCGATTTTCTTGTAGGACATGATATGCTCTTTGAAGTAGGCGGTAAAAACAAGAGCTTTGAACAGATAAAGGATGAACCCGACAGTTACCTTGCCATAGATGATGTTGAGGTCGGTTACGGCAACAAAATCCCGTTGTGGATGTTCGGACTTCTGTACTAATCATTTAGCGGGCAATGAGTGCACGGGGTCTATGTGCTGACGTTCGGTAAGAGCGGTTTTATTTGTTTTTGCTATTGACTTCTTTGTATATTTGTGGATGGAATTCTATCATTTGCGATGCGAAAAAGACTATCATCGGTTATGTTGGCGGGTACGGGCAGCGATGTCGGCAAGAGTGTTATTGCTACCGGATTGTGCCGTATATTCCGACAGGACGGTTACAGGCCCGCTCCGTTCAAGGCCCAGAATATGGCCCTGAACTCATATGCCACGCCCGACGGGCTGGAGATCGGGCGTGCCCAAGCCGTTCAGGCCGAGGCTGCCGGCGTGGTGTGCCGGTCTGACATGAATCCGCTGCTGCTTAAGCCAACGGGCGAGCATACCTCGCAGGTGGTACTCAACGGACGCCCTATCGGTAATCGTGATGCTTATGAGTACTTCAGGCGTGAGGGACGCGAGGAGTTGCGTGCCGAGGTGCATGCCGCTTACGACCGTTTGGCCGCAATTTATAATCCTGTCGTCATGGAAGGGGCGGGTAGTATCGCCGAACTTAATCTTCGCGACAGTGACCTTGTGAACATGTCGATGGCCCGCTATGCCGATGCTGCCGTAATTCTCGTGGCCGACATTGACCGGGGCGGAGTCTTTGCAAGCGTGTATGGCTCGGTTATGCTTCAGGAACACTCTGACCGCAGTCGTATCAAGGGCGTGATAATCAATAAATTTCGTGGCGACATGCGCCTTTTCGATGAAGGGCGTGCTATAATCGAGCGGCTGTGCGGTGTGCCTGTGCTCGGTGTGGTGCCGTACCTGAAAAATATGGATATCGAGGCTGAGGATTCCGTTGCGCTTGAAGAAAAATCGTCCCGTGCCGTGGCCGGTAAAGTGAATGTGGCGGTCATAAGGTTGGACCACATATCGAATTTTACCGATTTTGATGTTCTTGACACTCATGTACGTATTCACCTGTATTATGCCGGAACTTCAGGCGATATTGCCGATGCCGATATTATAATCGTGCCCGGCACCAAGTCCACGATTGCCGATATGCGTAAACTGCATGACAACGGCATGGCTGACGCTGTATGTGCAGCCGCCCGTTCAGGTAAGACCGTGGTAGGCATATGTGGCGGATACCAGATGATGGGACTTGAGGTCGCCGATCCCGACGGCGTTGAGGGAAGTCCCGACAGAGTGGCCGGACTCGGGCTTTTGCCGGTAAGGACGACCATGGGAGACAAAAAAATCACACGTCAGGTACGGTTTCGTTTTATGGACGATGCTCGTGAATGTACGGGCTATGAGATACATATGGGCACTACTGTCGTTGAAGATGGTGCCGAAGTGCTTAATATGATTGACGGGTCGGTGCCTGACGGCTGTCGTTCGGCTAACTGCATGGGCAGCTACATACACGGTCTTCTCGACAATGCAGCCGTACTCGACCGCATATTTGCCCCGTTTCCCGATGTTCGTGCCATACCGTTTGCCGACCGTGCGGCATACAAGGAGAGCCGTTATGACGCGCTTGCCGACCTGCTGCGCGAGTATGTGGACATTGACCGTCTTTACAAAATAATGGGGCGCGATGACTGAGGGACACGGCGATGACATATACCGCTACGGCGATGCCGTTCGCTATAATTTCAGCTCCAATATATTGTGCGGGGTTGACCATGCCGGCCTTATGAAGCATCTGGCGTCATGCATGGCCGCTATAAGCAATTATCCGGAGCCGGAGCCTGTCACGCTTGAGCGGCGGCTTGCTATGGAAGCGGGGGTGAAGCCTGACTCCGTTATGGTGACAAACGGCGCTACGGAGGCTATATACCTTATAGCGGGGGCTACGGCCGGGCTGACGTCGGCCGTTTTGCAGCCTGCGTTCAGCGAGTATGCCGACGCCTGCCGTCTTAATTGTCATCGTGTAGTGGACTGTATGTCGTTGGACGATATTCCCGCAGAGGCTGATGTCGTGTGGATATGCAATCCCGGAAATCCCTGCGGACGTGTTATCGGCCGGGCTGTTTTGGATGCGCTGGTCGCAAGCCGTAATGATCCGGTTTTCGTTATCGATCAGGCCTATGCCGACTACACGCTGTGTCAGGTCATGACCGGAGGCGAGGCGGTTGATTATGGCAATGTCATATTGCTCAATTCGCTGACAAAGCGGTTTTCGGTCCCCGGCCTGCGCATAGGTTATGCTACGGGAGCGCCTCGTTTGCTTGCCCGAATCAGACCGCGTCGTATGCCGTGGTCGGTCAACGGACCGGCTATCGAGGCCGCGCGTTTCCTTCTTGACCACAGACAGGAGTATGTGATAGATGCACGGGCCATGCATGAGGAGGCGTGTCGGCTTTCCGTTGAATTAAACAGACTCGGAGTGGCTACGGAGCCGACAGACTGTAACTTTATATTGTGCCGTCTGCCTGACGGAAGCGCCGCGCGTCTTAAAGAGTGGCTTATGGAGCGGCACGGCATACTCATACGTGACGCATCCAACTTTTACGGACTTACACCGGCGCATTTCCGTGTAGCGGTACAAGGACGGCGTGCCGATGACATTTTAATCGATGCTTTAAGACAATGGATGAACTTGTAGTTATAATGCCCTTGCTGATAGGTTATTGTATGGACCTATCGCTTGGCGATCCGTCGTGGCTGCCTCATCCCGTGGTCGGCTTCGGGCACATGATATCGGCATGTGAACGGCGTCTTAACCGTGGCGGGCACAGGGTGGCCAAAGGTGCGTTTACCGCCCTCGGACTTGTACTGTCGGTCTACATGGCGGCATGTGCGGTTTTGTGGCTTATAGCTCCCGTGCGGTGGCTTGCCGTAGCTGTGGAAGCGTTATGTATATTTTACTGCCTTGCTGGGACTACGCTCGTCGGTGAGGTGCGCGAGGTGTTCCGCGCCGTGGATCGTTCGGTAGACGAGGGACGTTGTCAGGTGGCGAGGATTGTCGGACGTGACACTTCGTCGCTGTCGCCGCAGGAAGTGCGCATCGCCGCGCTTGAGACTCTTGCCGAGAACCTCAGCGACGGAGTCATAGCGCCGCTGTTCTGGTATCTCGTGCTCGGAGTGCCGGGAATGCTCGCGTACAAGATGGTCAATACACTTGACTCGATGATCGGTTACCGTACGGCCCGGTACCGTGAATTCGGACGCTTTGCGGCGCGCATGGATGATGTGGCCAACTACATCCCGGCCCGTATTACAGCGGTCATGATGGTAGTGTGTGCCGCACGGCCGGGACTACTTACGTTTGTCCGGCGTTACGGATGCGCTCATGCCAGTCCTAATTCAGGCTATCCCGAGGCTGCCATGGCCGGGATACTCGGCTGCCGTTTCGGCGGAGCTCATGACTACTTCGGCGAGCGGGTCGAGAAGCCTTACATAGGCACATGTGACCGTCAGGTCGACATCAATGACATGACCCGCGCCGTCAGAGTGTGTCGTCTTACAGAGGCTCTCGCAGTCGTGACCGTGCTTATTATAAAAGTAACTGTTCTGATAATGTACCAAAAATATTATTTCATATGAAGCGGCTGTTTTTATCGTTATTCGTTGTGCTTTCGGTATTTTGTTCTGTCGCGCAGGGCCGGTTGTGCGAAGTCGGACCCGGATATTGCCGTACATCGGTCAATACGGCGGTGTTTCGTGCCGGATCGCTGGCTACCCACGGCGACGTGCAGTATGTGTCATATTACGATCCGGAAGGTTATGTGACTGTCGGCAAGCGTCAGCTTGACAGCGACGAGTGGACGGTGAACCGCACGCAGTATAAAGGCAATGTGGCCGACGCGCACAATGTCATAAGCATCGGTGTGGACGGGGATGGGTATCTGCACGTGGCTTTTGACCATCACGGCCATCCGTTGCGTTATTGTCGCTCGGTGCGTCCCGGCTCGCTTGAACTCGGACAGCTTGAGCCTATGACCGGTATTGACGAGAACGATGTCACTTATCCTGAATTTTACCGTCTGGCTGACGGCGACATGCTGTTTGCCTACCGTTCGGGAGCCTCGGGACGCGGCAATCTCGTGCTTAACCGTTACTCGACAGTCGACCGCCGCTGGTCGAGGGTGCAGGATATACTGATAGACGGTGAAAACGAGCGCAACGCTTATTGGCAGATGCATGTCGATGCGTCCGGCACCATACATCTGTCATGGGTATGGCGTGAGACATGGCTGGTGGAGACCAACCATGACCTGTGTTATGCCCGTTCGTCAGATAACGGAATTACTTGGCAGCGCTCCGACGACACCCCGTATACGCTGCCTATAACTATGTCGACTGCAGAAGTGGCGTGGCCCGTGCCGCAGAATTCGGAGCTGATCAATCAGACCGGTATGACCGCCGATGCCGACGGACACCCTTATATAGCCACCTATTGGCGCGATGCCGACAGTACGGTGCCGCAGTATCGTCTTGTATGGCATGACGGCACGGCATGGCGTATGAATCAGGTGGGTGAGCGCAACACTCCGTTCTCGCTTTCGGGCGGCGGTACAAAAATGATACCCGTATCGCGTCCGCGTATTGTGAGCGACGGTAATTCGGCTTGGTATATATTTCGCGATACGGAGCGCGGCAGTAGAGTTACGGTGGCGCATACCCCGCGTCTCGGTGATGTCGCGTGGACATTTACCGACATGACTTCCTTCCCGGTAGATGCGTGGGAGCCTACCGTTGACGTATCATTATGGAATTCCCGCCGCAGGCTTGACATATTTGTACAGACGACCAGTCAGGGCGACGGTGAGCGGGTGGCCGGCGATGCCGCCGGCTCGACTCCGGTATACGTGCTTACCTGTCCTTAATCATCTACGTCGCGTACGCAACGCACGGGGCCGCCGACCGCGCGGCGAGAGTAGCCGTAGCTTGTCTCAAACGGGTCGACCTCTCCCGGTGTATGGAGGTGAAATATGTTTACACGTCCGCCTTCGGAAGCTGACGAGGTGTGGTAGTTGCCGCACATGCCGTTACGCCACGGACGCCCTCCCATAGTGCGCAGTCCCTGACTTGGAAAGTATACCCACTTGCCCTTTTTCCATTCTTGCACATACATGCGGAAGCCGCGGTATGCTTCATTGTTTGACGCGTGGACGGAGTTTATGTTGCCATATGCTCCGCTGGCGTTTTTGCCGTTTATCGTGAAGCCGAGCCACATGTCGCCCGGAGGTACCATCCATCCGGCAGGGCACGGGTCGAAAATGGATTTTTCCGTAGCGCCGTTGTCAGAGAGCACACAGCCTGTCGACACGGGGTATTTCTTGGCTGTGGAATAGGGTTTGCCGCCCCACAGGGTATCCTCATGTCCCCAGTACCAGTCGCCGTTGTTGACGCAGTCGGCGTCATTGCCGGTATTGGATTCTTTGCCCGATTTTACGGGGCTTATGAAGTGGGTGGGGTGCTGGACCGTGTATTTGATTGTGCCTGTTGACTGGCTTGCGGCTTCGGTGCTGAACAGTTCGGTGGTATGTACCGCGCCGGTGGTGTTCATGTCTATGGTCTTGTTCTCGTTATCACGCAGGTCGCCGACATTTCCTCTGCTGTATTGATAGTAATCTACATGATAGTCCAAGTCGCCGATGGGGAAGGGGTCTTTGCGTCCCCACTGGTACACGCAGCCGTAGGTAAGACGCCCGTAATCGTTGGGATTGGCTGATTTTGCTCCGAGATTGCACTTCATCAGTGACCGGCCCTTGACACTGCGTATATTGCCTGTGGTTATGATGCCGCTTTCGTTCCAGCCGAAGGTGTTGTACGGCACGGCTTCATCAAGATTGGCCGGACTCTGGTTGTTTACCCATATGTGCCATGACCACAGTATCGTTCCGGCGCTGTTGTAGGCCGCTATCAGGGCATTGCCTACCGCGGTGCCGGCTTTTACATGTACGCGGTCGTAGGCGTCGAGCCATACTTTGTCGCCTTTAGTATTGTCGCCGATCACGTTTAAGAACTGCCATAGTATTTTGACTTTGGCTATTTTCTTTTCGGGCACATTTTTGTTTACGTAGTCGGAGTACTTCCACCCGCCGCCGGTTTCGGTGCGGTTATACGGGTCAAACATGATCTCGTTGCCCGTGTTGACCACAAAGCAGTTGGCGGGAGCGGCGAGCACGCGGTCATCGCGGTTTTCCGACTTGATATTCAGTGTTATGTTGTAGTTGTGGTTGCGGCGTACGTTGAAGTCGTTATAGTCGTTTTCACCGAGATATATGGTGTACAGGAAGTTGGAGCCGTTGGTCCTCGAAGTCACGAACAGCTGCACATAAAGCGCCTTGTCGGGAGCGCCGTTGTTCTTGTTTTTCGGGTCGGTATTGTCTTTCTTGCCTCGTCTGTTGGCGGGCATGTAGAATGTGTACACCTCGCCCGATGCCAGCTGCTTGTCGATAGTCACGGAGCGTGTGGCGAAGTCGCCTACGGGGTAGTTCTCCTCCGCGGGAGTCTCCTCCATGCGCATGTTCTCGGGCATGTTGTTTATTATGACACGGTTCACCACGAGGCCCTTGGCGTCTTCCGCAGTTACGTACCTGAAGCTTATCTTGGCCATCATTCGGGTCAGCGGTATGTCTATCGGGAGCAGGTCGGTCTCCTTGCGTATGGTTTCCTTTACGGAGCCCTCCATGAGCAGATACTCGTCCTCGCTCATCTCCACATTCTCCTCGGTGAAGGGGTATTCGTATGACACGAACTTCTCGACAGTCGAAAGGTCCTTGTCCTTGGCCCATTCGGGGTCGCCCGTGTTGGCCAGTACGTATACATGGCTGTCCTTTCCCTCGGCCAGACGTATGTTCAGTTTTCTTATCTCAGTCGATGTCACTTCGTAATATCGCGGTGCTATCAGCTGGTTGTTGTTTTCGTCGTACTGAAACACCCATATGTCGTGTATGGCTTCCTCGGCCGCTTTCTCCGGGTCCTCGGGCGTGTCGGTGCCGGCCCTTGAGGTAATGTCGTTTACGAGAGGTTTGCCCACAGTCGCGGGACGCTCCGGATGCAGACGCAGCGGCACTTCAAACGTCTCGGCGCGGTCACCGGGCTGAGCGTAGGGGGCATTGGCCGTGTCGGTCAGGCTGTTGTCGGAGCACGAAGCCGCGACAAGCATAAACGCTGCGGCCGTCGTATTGATGATGTTGATGAACTTGCTCATATTATATATGGTGTATGGTCGGTACAGGATATATATCTTTAGTCATTCACGTCGCGTACGCAGCGTATGGAGCAGCCTGTGGCGCGTCGTGTATAGCCGAAGCCGGTTTCAAACGGATACATGAACGAGGGTGTATGCATATGGAATGCATTGGTACGTCCGCCTTTACCTCCGGTAGTGGTGTGGTAGTTACCGCAATAGCCCACCTGATTGAACGTTCCGCCACACATGCGCACTCCCTGCGACGGGAAAAACACGGTTTTCGCGGCCGAGCCCGAAAGACCTTTGTTTTTATATGTCTGGGTCATGCACATGCGGTATCCGCGTGCGGCTTTGTTCTGGCTCATGTTGTCGGTCGTATTCATATTGGGGTAGCTTGTGTTGTTACCGTCATTCTGGTTTACGCCGTTGATTGTGAATGAGAGCCACATGTCGCTTGGGGGTACCATCCATCCGGCGGGACACGGGTCAAAAATCGATTTTTCGGCGGCGCCGTTATCTGACAGGATGGCACCTGATGCTTCGTCGACAACATATTGTATTGCCGAGTTGAATGAACTTCCGCCCCAAAGGTTGTCGGCATGATTCCAGAACCAGTCGCCGTCGGTGCCTGACACGCACTGTGAGGCGTTGCCCGGATTTTGTACCGAACCCGTATTGTTCAGTGTCTTCAGCGGAGATATGAATTTGGTGGGATTTTTCAGCGTATATTCAATGGTGCCTACCGTAGGTGATGTCTGCGCGACGTCAAACATATATCCTGACGCGGTCTGATTGCCGGTGTATGATGTCCCCATGGGGATTGCGGTGTTGGAATTGTTGTACAGCTGCCCTATGAACGCCGAATTGTAATTATGTTGATTGCCGTCGTCGGTCTGACTCCATGCCGACCCGGAGTGTGAACGGTTCCACGGACCCGGGAACGGGTCCTTGCGTCCCCACTGATAAAGACACCCGAATGTGTCGGCGGGGCGGCTCTCGCTGCGATTGGGATTGATGGCTCCGAGGTTGCACTTCATGAGCGAACGGCCTTTGAGTTTTCGGCCCTCGTCTTTTTTAATACCTTTGCTGTCCCATGCAAATGTATAGTAGGGCACCGCTGCCGCGAGCTCGGCCGGTTTGTCATTGTTTACCCATATGTGCCATGACCATACTATCTGATTGTCGGCATTGTAGCCTGCTATCAGGGCGTTGCCGTTTTTCGTGGTCGATTTTACATGTATGCGGTCATATTCATCAAGCCATACGAGTTTGCCGCTTGAATTATTTCCGATAACGCCGGCCTGTTGCCATACTATGGCTACGCGTGTAATTTTCTTTTTGGGGTCTTTTTTGTTTACGTAGTCGGAGTACTTCCATCCGCCGCCGGTTTCGGTGCGGGTGTAGGGGTCAAACATTATCTCATCGTTGTGTGAGAGCACAAAGCAGTTGGCGGGGGCGGCGAGCACCCTGTTGTCGCGATGCTCCGACTTGATATTCAGGGTTATGTTATAGTTGTGGTTGCGGCGTACGTTGAAGTCGTTATAGTCGTTTTCACCGAGATAAATGGTGTACAGGAAGTTGGAGCCGTTGCTTTTTGACGATACGAACAGTTGCACGTAGAGCGCATTTTCAGGCGCGCCGTCATTTTTTGTGCCCGGGCTGGTGTTGGAGGTCTTGCCTCGTCTGTTGGCGGGCATGTAGAATGTGTACACCTCGCCCGATGCCAGCTGCTTGTCGATAGTCACGGAGCGTGTGGCGAAGTCGCCTACGGGGTAGTTCTCCTCCGCGGGAGTCTCCTCCATGCGCATGTTCTCGGGCATGTTGTTTATTATGACACGGTTCACCACGAGGCCCTTGGCGTCTTCCGCAGTTACGTACCTGAAGCTTATCTTGGCCATCATTCGGGTCAGCGGTATGTCTATCGGGAGCAGGTCGGTCTCCTTGCGTATGGTTTCCTTTACGGAGCCCTCCATGAGCAGATACTCGTCCTCGCTCATCTCCACATTCTCCTCGGTGAAGGGGTATTCGTATGACACGAACTTCTCGACAGTCGAAAGGTCCTTGTCCTTGGCCCATTCGGGGTCGCCCGTGTTGGCCAGTACGTATACATGGCTGTCCTTTCCCTCGGCCAGACGTATGTTCAGTTTTCTTATCTCAGTCGATGTCACTTCGTAATATCGCGGTGCTATCAGCTGGTTGTTGTTTTCGTCGTACTGAAACACCCATATGTCGTGTATGGCTTCCTCGGCCGCTTTCTCCGGGTCCTCGGGCGTGTCGGTGCCGGCCCTTGAGGTAATGTCGTTTACGAGAGGTTTGCCCACAGTCGCGGGACGCTCCGGATGCAGACGCAGCGGTACTTCAAACGTCTCGGCGCGGTCACCGGGCTGAGCATAGGGGGCATCGGCCGTGTCGGTCAGGTTGTTGTCGGAGCACGAAGCAGCGACAAGCATAGATGCCACGGCGGAAATTATGGCAATATGGTTGGTCAGTTTCATGATTACGTTTGTTCACAAACAGTAAAGCGTCCCGGACCTGTCATAGGCCCGGAACGCGGCTATCATCATCCGATTGTAAAATTAAGGCTTTGAGGTACAATCCACGGTTTGACTATTATGTGGCCGACCTTATCGGGATATACCGTTATAAATATCTGATACAGATGTCCGGCCTCAAGGCCTTTGTATGTTTCGGGTTTCATAAGCTCGGACATGTCGAGCGGAAACCAGTCGTAGTCGGCACTGCCTTTGAAGCGGAGTCCCACTTCGAGCCGTGCGTTGGTGTCGGTATGGTATGTGTAGAGGGTGGCGAGCGGAGCGTCCTCCTTCACATGCTCCATAATCCAGTCGCCGAATAGCTCGTCTTCCGACACGGCGGTCATCTTCTCCGATATGCCGGTGAATTTGGCTACGAGGTCGGTCGTATTCTCAACCGAACGGTTGAAGTCCCAGCTCAGTGACGGTGACACTTTGCTTACGCGTATGGCGGCATCCTCGACACGTTCTTTCTCCTCGGCTATACAGCGTGCATGAAGATCCACTCTGGCTATAGGGGCACCGAGCTGCAGCTCCACATAGGCTGTCTCGCTGTCCTCGGCATCGGGCTGTACATCCACTATGCCATTGTAGAGGAGCAGCATCTTGCGGTTGGTCTGTATGGCCTTCAGGCAGTCGGCGCCAAGTTCCAGCGAGGCGGCGAGGCCGGTGTAGGTGTCATGCACGGGCTTTATATTGCGCCATACGGGTTCACCTTTGTAAGTCACCGGATTGCCGAATTCATCGACAACCTGCTCGAAGCAGTCTTTGGCAAACATTGCGCGAAACTCGGCGGTGGGATTGATCACGGCCACTATGCGCTTTTCGCCGGGGGCTATATGCGTTGACAGCGTTTTCTTTGCCGGGTCTATTTTTTCGCCGGCTTCGTAATTGCCGTTTTTGTCATATATGAGCACAATGCCTTCGTGAATTTCAAGGTCGTCGTGCAGTGTGCTGCCGCTCTCGCCGGCACGCGGGCTGCGTGCCATGATAGTGACCGCTATCTTGTCAGGGCGTGTTTGTGACGGCTCGTCAGTTGACGAGCATGCTGTCGACAGCAGCGCCGATATACCGCATAGCCAAGCCGTTATGTTATGCAATTTTCTGAACATTTCTTTTCAGTTTTATATGCCCGGATAGACGGGTCTGGGTTTCCATCCGGGGAATTTGATTGCAACATTCGTGCCTGAAATGGATATCAGTACATCGATTACCGCCTCTTCCACTCCGGATATCCTTATGCCGTTGGCCGCTATGTAATCGGACAGATTCACCGAGGCCACACGGGTCCCTGACAATGCACTGAACACCTCAAGTATGGCATCGGTGTTTTCATCAAACCGCGGAAGCCATGTGGTCGACTCTATCATCCCTTTCTGTCCGTTGACAAACTTGGGATTATAGACTTTTGCCGGTCCCAGTATATCGCCGTTGTTGGAAACGCCCGTGGCGAACTCGCCGATTCTTATAAAGTAATCGGCGGCATTCTCATTGACCGATGACTGGATGTAGGCGTTGAGCGTGACATGGACCGAATGTAGCCGGGCCACCCATTCGTGGCGCCCGTCGGTACTCTCAAGGTTGAAGTCGAGAGTACCGAGGTACAGCCTGTCGAAAGTAACCGGCATGTCGGAGTTTGTCACCACTTTTCCGGTGGCCAGTTTATTGTGGGCCTGCAACACGCAGTCGGTGCCGAAGTTTCCCCATGCCACCAGTCTGTATGTGCCGGTGTCCCACAAGCGTATCTTCAGTCCCTGAAATTGGTCAAGGCGCTTCTTGTCGAGCGTTGCCTGTGTCACAATATTGCCTTCGCCGTCATAGATGCAGTAGGTGACGGAAGAGATATAGTCGGGAAAGACATCATCGTCTCCGTCGGCAAGGTATTCAAACCGTATCACGGTGTTGTTGCATGCACCTACATCTACTTCAGTGATGCATGCCTGACACAGCAGCGACAGGAATACCGGGATAAGGATTTTATATAATGCTTTTGACATGAGGCAAAGTCGTCAACAGGATTAAATCTGCGGGTATACTTTCTTGATAGTCCACGGTTTTACCGATACGGTAAGGGTCACGTCAATATCGGTAGGCATGATCTTGTCAGAAAGGTTCTGAGTAGTGATTTCGAAGTTCTGGACCTGATATACGTTGCCGTTGTAGAACTTGATGGGCTTGGCTTGGGTGTTGTGGTACTCGTCGACGAATCCGTTGATGTTGAGGTAGCGGATACCGGCTCTTTCCGCGGGTATGTTGTGGTCGAGGTCGTACTGCTTGACATCGCGCAACTCGCGGTCGCCGTGGGTGTTGACCATGTATACTTTAAGACCCGATACCTTGACTATGAGGCGGAGTCCGTAGTGCTCGGTCTCGCCACGACGCTCGTACATGCCGAAGAAAGGATAGGCCCATACCTTACCCTCTGCCTCGGGGTAGTAGGCTGTGATCTCCTTGGCTGCGTCGCCTTCGCCTACAGTTTCCTGAACCGCCTTTATGTCGGTGTTTATCATATAGGAATAGCCCTTGTAGAAGTCGGTAAGAGCTCCGTCGGCATCATCGGCGTCATAGTCGGGGTATACCCAGTCCTCGCGCACGCAGGTCTGCTCTATGCGCGACTGCTTGTAGAAGCCGGCCAGATATATGCCGTCTACCTTGTACTCTACAATGTCGGGACCGGGAATTATTTTGGGTATCTCAAGACGTGCGCACATGGGCTTGAGCTCAAGGGTGGCGCTCATGTTGCCTCCGGGCTCGCCTTTAAGTTCCTGCATGTCGTAGAGGGCCACGTGGCTCATGTTGTCGGCATACTGGTTGCGCAGATGTATCTTTTTGGCAAGTATCTCGTTGAACGAACGTATTGTACCGTTGTGGAATTCGTCGGGGCTAAGCTCCTCGTCGGTGACATTGGCGATGATAGATACATTGGTGACGTCGCCGGGTATGCCCTCGAATGTCTTTCCGTTGCGGAGCTCGTCAAGAAGCACCACGTGGTCTGACTTGTCGAGCATGGCCGGGTCTGATACGATCTCGTAGTGTTTACGTATGGCAGCCTTAGGTGTGCCGAATACGATGAAGCCGTTGCGAAGCTCGGTCACATCTTTGTCGGTCTTGGGGTCCTCGGTCATACGTGAACCCGGGCTTACCACGTTTTCGAGTCGGACGTATACACATCCCTTCTGTTTTCCGTTGTTGTCGATGTCGTTGTCATCAGACGAACATGCGCCTAATCCGAAGAGCATCGAACAGAGCGCCAGCATTGAAATTAGCTTTTTCATAACTGTTGATTGGTAGGTTAAATATTTGATTTTGTTTTTTGCTCAAGTGGGCCGCCGCTTACGGTTTTTCAGAAGCGCCAAGAGATATTGAGGGCGAATCCGGTAAGTGCGAATACGTTTTTGTCTATGCGCTGACACAGGCAGCGTGTGCCCTGATCGTTGTAGACATACTTCTTGATTTCGGTGGAGCGGTAGCCGGCGCGTACGTTGAACTCCACGGCAAGGCCCTTCCATACGGGATACAGATAGCCCGCCGAGAGTCCGGCTCCCCAGAAATGACCTGTATACTTGCGGTCGGGATTTACATCGTTGTAGTCGCCCAGCTGTCCGTATATGCCGCCGAAGAAGCCGCGGAACGTGGCGTCTTTGCGCAACCAGTAGCGGGGTTCCAGAACATAGGAAGTGAAACCTTGAAATTTCTCTCCATGAGAGTAATGATGCTCGCTGTAAGCCGCAGTGAGCCTTACGGAATACTGTTTTTTGAAATAAAATTCGCCATGCAGGTTGGCTCCCCATGTGGTGTATTTGAGGTCAGGCATCACGCCTATCCATTCGAGCAGATTCGTTCCGACATTCCATTTCGGATGTTCAACGATGCGGGTCGTATCGGCAGTCATGACGGCAAGCGTGGAGCCGTCGGTTGACTTGGCTTTGGCCGGAGCTTCGTATGCCGGTCCGTTCTGGGTGTTAGATTGCTCACAAGCCCCTATAAATGACGGAACGAGAACTATGTAAGCAAAACATGAGGCAATAGCCGTTCTTTTTAAGAATGCACGTCGCATAATGGCTGGTTACTTTTGAATCCCATAATACATTGGCTACACGCTTTCGTGGTAGTCGTTTGCACAATTTCGTGGCGCAAAATTATCGTTTTTAATATATGTTGATTCTTTTTTAGAAATATTTTATATTTGACGCTATATTTTAGGTTATATTAACTAAAAATTGATTACGAAATCATGTAAACAAAATGCCGTATTGGCCGAATAATCCCATGCCTACGGCTTTACATCATTGAAACGGCGTGGCCGGGCCATTTGTGCCAATTGTTTAAAATTATATGGAATCATTAAAATTAGAGTAAGTATGTTAAATTTAAGCCGAGATTATTTATATTTGCGTCATGATGCAAAACCGCTCTATCATAGCAGTACTAAAGTATGTCGCCGCAGTCATGTCATTCATGCTTGCGGCTGTATCATGTTCCGGCAGAAAAGACGCTTCGTCAGGTGACGTGAATGAAGAAGCCGGCAAGCGTTGCGACGACAGCCTGCAGGCATACGGTTACAGCCTGCAGATGCCCGGTATACCTGTGGCGATAACCGATCCGGAGGCTATGGCCGGATACATGGCCGTGCATTACTGGGACTACATGGACTTCAACGATACGGCAATGGTGGCCGATGACGGTTTTATGGACCGTACATTTGCCGGATATTTCTCGATATTCCCTTATATATCGTCGGGCTATGCGGCTCAGGCGGCCGATGTGCTTATGGCGCACGCCGAGGTAAACCGTTCTTCCTATCATCGGGTCATGGCTGCCGTGGAGCGTTTCCTTACAAGTCCTAACTCTTCGATGCGCGACGAGGAGACATATTACCTGTTTCTTCAGGCTGTCGACCGGTCGGATTTTCTTGACAGCGCGCGGCGCGAGAGGGTAAAGGCGCAGATAAAGGATGTGCTTAAAAACCGGCGCGGCACCGCGGCCGCCGACTTTGCGGTGACCGACAGCAACGGGCGCAGGACGTCGCTTTATTCGGAGGCTGTTTCGGGGCAATACCGAGTGGTCATATTTTATGATCCGGAGTGCAGCCACTGCCATGAGATAATAGAAGAACTTAAGAATGCGGAGGAGCTTTCGGCCGCAGTGACAGCGGGCCGGGTCAAGGTCATGGCTGTCTATGCCGACGGCGACAGTGATGTGTGGAGCAAGGCCCGGCGGTCGATGCCTGACTCTTGGCTCAACTGTGTGTCGCCCGGCGGAGCGGTTGTAAACAGGGATATATACTCTCTGCCTGCCATGCCGGTCATATACGTCATGGCTGACGACAATACCGTGGTGCTTAAGGATGCCTCCGTGCCGCAGCTCATGGATTGGCTCGCGGCTCTGCAGAGACAGGCCGTGTCATAAAAAAACGGGTGCGCAGGCTTGATTGTCGGTGAAAAATTATTAAGTTTGCAAAAATGAATTAATATCAGAAAAACTTTGTCAAAAGTGCGATATATAGGTTACGTATTTTTCCGGCTGCGGTGTCATATGGCCATAGTTCTTTTGTCGCTTATGACGGCGGTGTCGCTGTGCGGTGCCGTTCACAATGTGGATTCGGTGCTGTCGGTGCTTGATGCCGAGATAGAGAGTGCCGCCGAATACCAAGTCGCCAAGGAGAAAAGGATAGGAGCGCTGCGCGATGAGCTCGACAGGGCCGGCAACGATGCGGTGCGTTTCGCCATATACGATGATTTGAACAGGGAGTACAAGTACTACCAGTATGACTGCTTCCGACATGATAGAGAATTACGAGAGCAATCCCGGTCCGTTCAGCTTCGTATGTGAATGTCCGGTGGACTGGGACAAGACGGTATATCCCGAAGCCGAGATAGGCAAGTATATAACTGTGGCGCGTAAGGACAAGAACAGCGACTCGTGGTATATAGGCAGTGCCACCGGCACTGATGCGCGTACGGCCCGGATACCGCTGGCGTTTCTTGATAGCGGCTGTACTTATCGTGCTACCATATACCGTGACGCTCCGGAGGCTGACTACGTGACCAACCCATATCCGGTCATAATAGAGCAGCGCGACGTTACCGCCGATACGGTTCTGATGCTGCCGCAAGGCCGCAGCGGCGGTGCAGCCGTTAAACTCTCTAAAATATGAGTATCCCCCATATATATCGGGAGAATTATTCGTTATATTTGTAAGTTATGAAACAGATTATACCTTATGCTTTGGCTTTGTGCGCGGCTGTTCCCGCACAAGCCGGCGAAATAGTGAGGACCGACGCTTATGTGTGGCACGGCGACACGGTCACCCAAGGCGAGTATATGGCCACGGCACCCAATGATTTCGAGATTGTGTCTACATATTCGGCTCAGCCCGGATACTTTATGCCAATAGAGAAGTCATGGAAGCTGAAAAACGACATATCGCCGTACCCCGGACTTAAATCGTCCAATCGTCTGCACAATGCTGTCTACAACATGGGCCTTGACGAGATGATCAATGCCGTAGAGCCTGACACGACCCTGCGTACCGGCAAGGAGTGGTCGGGAGTGTGGACTCGCGATGTCAGCTATTCGATACTCCTGTCGATGGCTTATATGCAGCCTGAGGCGTCCAAGATATCGCTGATGAAGAAGGTCAATGATAACGGGCGCATCATTCAGGATACCGGTTCAGGCGGCGCTTGGCCCGTCAGCACCGACCGCATGATATGGGCCGTGGCCGCATATGAGCTTTATAAAGTGACAGGCGACCGCAAATGGCTTGAGTACATATATCCTGTAATAAAGAATTCTATCGATGATGACTTGGCCACTGTGTATGATGACAAGACCGGTCTTGTCAAAGGCGAGACTTCATTTATCGACTGGCGCGAGCAGAGCCATCCCAAGTGGATGCAGACCGTCGATATATCGCAGAGCGAGGCGCTCGGAACCTCTGTCGTGCATATGCAGGCTCTTAAGGTGCTCGCCGACATAGCCGACGAACTCGGCAAGAAGAAGGAGGCTGCGTTCTATCGCGAGCGTTCGCGTGCTTTGGCCGAGGCCATAGACAAGGAGCTGTGGCTTGATGACAAGGGTTATTACGGCATGTATCTTTACGGACGCGACAATCTTATAATGAACCCGCGTGCCGAGACACTCGGCGAGTCATTGGCTATATTGTGGGACGTGGCTTCGCCCGAGCGTGCGGCCAAGATTACCGAGAGCAATCCTACTACTCCTTTTGGCGCGGCCATCTTTTATCCGCAGATTTCCGATATGCCGGCCTACCACAACAACGCTTTGTGGCCGTGGGTAGGTGCATGGTGGACAATTGCCAATGCCAAAGCCGGCAATGAGCAGGGTGTGCTTCAGGGTATAGGCTCGGTATTCCGTCCGGCGGCTCTCTTCTGTACCAACAAGGAGAACTTCAACCTTGACAACGGCGACATAGCTACCGAACTGAACTCGTCAAACATGCTGTGGTGTCTTGCCGGAAATATCGCGCTGACACACCGCATACTGTTTGGTATCGAGTTTGAGAAGGACCGTCTTGCTTTTCACCCGTTTGTGCCCGAGGCCATGAGCGACATACGTACTCTGAAAGGCTTCAAATATCGCGATGCGGTGCTCGACATTACCGTTTCGGGTTACGGCGACAAAATCAAGTCGTTTACCGTCAACGGTAAAGAGCATGCTCCCTTTATCCCCGCCGATGCCAAAGGACACCTTGACGTGAGGATTGTCATGGCCGACAATGCCATAGCGCCGCTCAAGGTCAACAATGTGCCCAATGTCAAGGCTCCGATTACTCCCATAACATGGATTGAGGACGGTATTCTTAACTGGAATCCTATCGAGTACATAAACCACTATGTCGTGCTTCGCGACGGAAAGCGCATAGCCGAGGTCAACACTACCACATACGATGTGTCGCAGCCGGGCGAGTATCAGGTTATCGGTGTTTCCGATGACGGTGTCGAGTCTTTTGCTTCCGAGCCTCGTTCGACACGCGCTTCCTTCTCGTTCGAGATACCGGGCGAAGGTACAGCCATGACATCCTCTGAAATCTCGTATCAGCCTGCTCATCCTGTAAAAGGATATTCCGGCAACGGCTTTGTCGAGCTTGACCATAAGGCTCCGGCCCTCAAGATACCGGTCAAGGTTGTCGATGGCGGCGATTATGCGCTGACATTACGTTATGCCAACGGCAACGGCCCTGTAAATACAGAGAACAAGTGCGCGGTACGGTCGGTATTTGTTGACGGCAAGAAAGTCGGTGTGGCCGTTATGCCTCATCGTGGTCGCGGCAACTGGGATGACTGGGGTCGCACCAACTCCATTGCCGTTGCCCTTACTCCCGGCGACCACGTGGTGACCGTGCTCTTCGAGCCTACCGATGAGAACATGAATCTCGGTATCAACCATGCCATAGTAGACCGGCTTACGCTTACTCGTCTGTGATACGGACTTCGTATCAACCGGCGTATTGCCGCCTGTAAAACCACAAGGGAGGATAAACGTTGCGTTTATCCTCCTTCGTGGTTCTACTCAGTTTTGTCCGCCGCAGCCCTGATGCGGATGAACATATAAAAGAAAACGTGGGCCACATTGCCGTTATCTTTGGTTGAAGGTACTGAGAAAACCTTGAGATGCAGATAAGGCAACGGCTGCCACGCATGTTGCTGACGCGCCGCCTGCTGTACTTTACAGTTTGGGCGAGGTGTATAAAACGGGGACCTGCATAGTGCGGGTCCCCGTCATAGGTTATGTTAGGCTATCGTATTAGTCGATGAGCTGGTCAGCTTTGTAGCCGCCCATTTCGCGGATAGCGTTCTTAAGCATTACATACTGCTCGAAGAGGTTGTTTACAGGCACCTCGTCCTTGGTGTAGTCATGCATCGGGCTCTTGAGGAAGAAGCTTAGGAAGCGCTGTATGCCGTAACGTCCGCAGCGTGCTGCCAAATCAGAGAGCAGACACAGGTCGAGACAGAGGGGAGCGGCGAGGATAGAGTCGCGGCAGAGGAAGTTGATCTTGATCTGCATGGGGTAGCCCATCCAGCCGAAGATGTCGATGTTGTCCCAGCCCTCTTTGTTGTCGTTGCGCGGAGGATAGTAGTTGATACGTACTTTGTGGTAGTAGTCGGTGTACAGGTCGGGCTGCTTTTCGGGCACGAGGATTGACTCAAGTGTAGAGAGCTTGCTGACCTCTTTTGTGCGGAAGTTGGCGGGTTCGTCAAGCACAAGGCCGTCGCGGTTGCCGAGGATGTTGGTAGAGAACCATCCGGCAAGACCGAGGCAACGTACTCCGATGATGGGGGCGAAGCCTGATTTTACCAGTGTCTGACCGGTCTTGAAGTCCTTGCCGGCGATAGGCATCTTGGTCTTCTCGGCAAGTTCCCACATGGCGGGTATGTCAACAGTGGTATTGGGGGCACCCATGATGAAAGGAGCACCTTCGGTAAGAGCTGCGTAGGCATAGCACATAGAGGGTGCGATGTGCTCGCGGTCATCTTCCTTCATGGCCTTCTCAAGGTCGGCGAGATGATAGTGGATGTCTTTGTTTACGGGTACATAAACTTCGGTAGAGGCGGCCCAAAGCACTACTATGCGGTCGCAGCCGTTGGCTTCCTTGAAGTCATGTATATCTTTCTTAAGCTCCTGAACCATGTCCCAGCGGGTCTTGCAGTCCTTGACGTTGTCACCGTCAAGACGGCTGGCGTAGTTATGGTCGAAAGCGGCCTTCATGGGCTTGATCTTTTCGAGCTCGTCTTTTACGGGGTTGATATCTTTTTCCTTGAGAACCTCGCAGTTGATGGCTGATTCGTAAGCGTTGGCGGGATATACGTCCCATGCGCCGAATACGATGTCGTTGAGGTCGGCGAGGGGAACAATCTGGTTGTATTTGAGATATTTCTTGTCGGCGCCTTCACCTACTCTCATTATGTCGTACTGGGTCATCGAGCCTACGGGCTTGGCGAGACCTTTACGGGCCATCAATACACCGGTCATAAATGTAGAACTTACTGCACCGAGTCCTACAACGAGAATGCCAAGTTTACCTTCGGCCTTCTTTACGTCATTCTGGTTCATGTTTGTGATAGTAATTAAATTCTTATTTTTAGTAATACTTCTTTCACTACGATGATTTTCTCTTTCAAAGGGAAAATCGCGTAAAAGTAATCTTAATTTTTCAAACGTAAAAAGATTTTTCAGCTAACTTTTATTATTTTTCGTGAAAGATAGCTAAAAATAAGTGTTTTTAGTTTATGTAGGTTAATAATAAATGTGATGTCGAAAACATTTGTTAAAATACTATAATGCTACCTCGGTCAGTTCGGCCAGACTTTTTATAATGGCAGGATGCATGACTGCATCTTCATCGGCGGTCCAGCCTTTGCCTTTGAGCCAAGCCACCTTGCAGCCTATGCTTTCAGCCGGGACTATATCTTTTTTATATGAATCGCCTACTACAAGCACTTCCGAGGGTTTCAGGCCGAGTGCCTCCACGCCGAGTGAGAATATGCGCGGATCGGGCTTGCGTACACCTACTACGGCGCTCTCTATGATGCTGCGGAAGTAGCCGAGCAGATTGAAGTCAGACAGCACCGACTCTATGTTGCCGTAAAAGTTGCTTACGAGTACCATGGGATAGCTGCCGGCGAGCCTGTCAAGTATCGGACGGGCCTCCTCCACGCACTCGCGGGCGCGGTCATAGCAATATCGTGCTATGTCGGGAGCGAGTGTCTCGGCGTCTGAAGCCGGTATGACCGACTTTTCAACGAGATACCCGAGCTCAATCTTCATTTTTTTAAGCAGAAGGTCGTAGAAGTTGTCATCGGGGAGTATGTGCGGTGTCTTGGCGAGCTCACGTTCGGCATGGACGTATGCGTCGCGAAACACAGACTTGTCTATATTCACACCGGCCGCGAGATATCCGTCCCATATGACTTCGCTCCAGTGGGTGCCTCGGCTGTCTATTGTGCCGCCGTAATCAAATATTATGCCTTTTATATCAGTATTTGCCATCTTTCAGTTGCTGTGTAAACATTTTGCATATCCTTTCGTGCCGTACCACCATATATATAAGGAGTATGTTGAGCACTGTCAGCTCAAACGCGAAGTACAGCCACGGCATCTGCAAGAACAGCGATGTGAACAGGGCTATAGTACGCCAGTTGAACGACAGTATGTTGGTGTACTTCATCAGCGGCAGACTCTTGACGCGGAATGCATCGCGAAACGATTGCGGGATGACTCCGTCGGGAAACCGCCGGCGCAGCTCGGCCCGGAGAGCCTGCATTGAGCGGGTGGTGGCTTCCTGATTTACCGTGTAGTTGGTGTAGAAAGTCATTGTGAGCTTCTTCCAGAAGTCGCGGCTCCATGACAGCTCGGCGAGTTTCTTTTTTAAATTGTCGGCATTCTCCAGTTCGCTGCCGTCCTCGCCTTTGAGGAAGTAGAGGTGAAACTGCCGGTAATAATCGGCCATGGCCGCTTGTTTGGCATGGCATATGCCTGTCACCACGGCTATGACCCATATAAGCCACGGATGTGCCATGAAGAAGTCGGAGGTGTGGTTCTCGCGAAGACATATGGCTACATATATGGTGGCAAACCACAGGTCGCCGCTAAGGCCGTCGAGTATGCGTCCTATGCGTGAGTATTGGCGGGTCATGCGTGCGAGCTGTCCGTCGGCCGAGTCAAACGAGTTGGCCCATATCAACAGAAGCATGCCGGCGACATTGATCCACATGTCGTTGAAGTAAAACGCTATGCCGGCGCCAATGCCGAGAAATATCGATGCTATCGTTATGGCGTTGGGCGTCACTCCGAGTTTTTTTGCGAGGCATGCCCATGCGTATCCTATCGGTCTGTAAAAGGCCAGATCGATGTGCTCCTCGGTGTCCATCGACTTCAGCGTGTCGCGGTAACTTGTCGAGGTCGGTTTATTGTCGTTGTTCATCGTGCGGTCTATTTACGGTTCTTGATAGTGTTAAGTATGCACTTCGCTATGTAGGGAGCGGCTTCCTGACGGCACGGGGCGAAGCTGGGCCAGTCGTTGAAGTCGATGATGCGTATGGTGCCGTCGGGGCTCACTATGCAGTCGCCGCCGTATATCTTCACGTCGAGTGCCTCGCCGGCGCGGCGGCATATGTCGCGCAGGTGCTCTTTGTCAAAACCGATGCCTTGCGACTTGCCGTTGATGGCTTCGTGGCCGTACTTTGAGTGGCCGGCGTCGAAAGGATAGAACCAGAAGAAGAACGATGTGTCATGAACACCGTAGAACTTGATGAGGTCGCCTTCGAGATGCCGGTTTATGACAGCCCGTTTTATGCCGCGCAAAAAGTACTCCTGAAGCACTTCCTGAGCTTCTTCGGGATGACGTACGTAGCTTACGTCCTCCTTGTGCATGGCGTGGAAGTCGCCGCGTTTTATCCAGCACCGTGTGAAATCGCCCTTTTTCAGAGCAGCCGTGACTCCCTCGTTTGTATTCACAATTAGGCTTTCGGGGTAGGGTATGCCTGAGCCTACAAGTATGCGGGTCATGCGTTCGCGGGTGCAGTTCTCTATGCCGTAACCCGAGTTGATGACGAGCGCACCCTCGTCCTCGCGTTTCTGCAGGAGGTGTATCGACTTCATTTCGCGGCACATGTTGATTATTATGTCCTCTTTGACATCGCCGGCTATGAACTGCTCCTCGCTGTAGATGCTTACTATGCATCCGCGCTTGCGCAGCTGGTCGGCGGTGGCGTTGAATATGGCCGCGTCGTTTCCTATGTGATTGGGCGAGTATGCTCCGGCTCTCATTATGCCGGCGATTTTTATATCTGCCATGATTGATTGTTGTGTATGATTGGTTTTATGTTATGTGGGCCGTCAGGACGCGGTGTCAGTCGCCGTTTATAAACTTCTCGGCGGTGGCTATGTCGCCGGCATGGTCCACATCGACTATCTTCTTGAACGGGCATGCTTTCAGTTTAAGGCCGCCCTCTACAAGCGCGCGCTGATAGTTACGCATGCGGCTCACGCCTTTGGCCATGCAGCTGTCGAGTATGTCAAGAGCCGGAGGGGTGAGGCCGTATATGCCGCCGGATATGTATTTTACCCCGTCCCACGGATTGTCGCGGAATGCGGTTATCACCATGTTGTCGTCGACGTCGATGTACAGCGGCTTTTCGTCATCGATAAATGAGGTGACGGCCATGTATCCGTCGGCGTCATCGCTCTCTTCAAATGCTTTGACATAGTCGGCAAACTCCTCTTGGCGGAATATGGTGTCGACGGTGGTGAGGATGAATTTGCCGGTTGAGGGAAACTTGCGGCTCACCTCTCTGAAAGAGTGCATGGAACTCGGCGTCGATTTGACTACGAGATTGAACGGCACGGGCAGTTTCAGATCCTCGAGATAACCGCGCACCTCGGTCATATGTTCGTTTACTATGACTGACAGCGATTCCGGATTGCATGACATCATTATGTCAATCAGACGCTTTATCATAGGCACTCCGTTGAGCAGCACGAGCGGTTTGGGCCGTGCCACTCCTTCCTGTGCGAGCCGCGATCCTTCGCCGGCGGCAATTATGGCGTAATTCATGCTTCGTGAATGAGTGGTTATTGTTCCGTGTCGTCTTTTGTGAGGTCAAGCACCACGTTGTCCTTGCCCTTTTCGAAGTACTGCTTGCGCAGCGGATTGCGTCGGGCCCGCGAGTAGTTGATGCGGTTGCGGTACACGTCGATAGCCATGTAGATGGCCTGACGCATGGACTCGGGCGAGGCCAAGCCTTTGCCTGCTATGTCAAAACCGGTGCCGTGGTCGGGCGATGTGCGCACAAACGGCAGTCCGGCAGTGAAGTTGACGCCGTACTCCATGGCCAGAGTCTTGAACGGGGCGAGACCTTGGTCGTGGTACATGGCGAGTATGCCGTCAAATTTTGTGTAGGCGTCGGAGCCGAAGAAGCCGTCGGCCGCATAAGGTCCGAAAGCAAGTATCTTGTCCTGCCGTACCTCTTCTATGGCGGGTGATATGATCTCCTTCTCCTCGTTGCCGAGCAGACCGTTTTCGCCCGAGTGAGGATTGAGCGACAGTACCGCTATGCGGGGCGCTTCGATGGCGAAGTCACGTTTAAGCGACAGGTTGAATATCCCGAGCTTCTCTTTGATGGCGTCTTTCGTTATGGCCGCGGCAACTTTGGCTATGGGCAGATGGGTTGTCACGAGCGCTACTCTTATCTCGTCGGTACACAGCACCATGAGGCTTTTGTCGCCGTCGCCGAGCGATGCCTCAAGATATTCGGTATGGCCCGGGAAATGGAAGGTGTCGCTATGTATGGTGTCTTTGTTTATGGGGGCTGTGACAAGTACGTCTATGTCGCCGGCGCGCAGGTCGGTCACTGCGCGTTCGAGAGCGGCAAACGCGGCTTCGCCGGCTGTTTTCGACGCTACTCCGGGCTCTATCTTTGTGTCCTCGGGCACTACGTTTATTATGTTGACTTCGCCGTCGCGGGCTTCGGCTGACGATTGTATCTGCACCATGTTGAACTGGGGCAGGTCAGCGCCTTTGCGGTAATATGACGCTATTTTGGCCGAGCCGTAGATGACGGGAGTGCATAATTCGGTCATACGCTGATCTTCGAGTGCCTTTATAATCACCTCGTAGCCTATGCCGTTTATGTCACCGTGGGTGATGCCTATCTTTATTTTTCTGTTGTCTTTCATTGCAATTTATTGAAATATACCGCTAAATTACAAATAATCCCCCACATACACATAACTTTTATGAAATTAGGGCTTGGCCTGCGAGTACATCCATGCTATTTCCTCGGCCCAGATATCCCAGTCGGGAGTCTCGAGAATGAGCGGAATGCCGTCCATGCGTGAATCCTGCATCAGCATAGTAAACAGGGTGTGGCCTATGGCTCCCTTGCCGAGACTCTCATGGCGGTCCACTCGTGAGCCGAGACCCTTTTTGCTGTCGTTGATGTGCATGGCCGACAGATATTGCATGCCCACCGTGTCGTCAAACTCCTTCCATGCCGCTTCGTAGCCTTCGGGTGTAGCCAAGTCATAGCCGGCGGCGAAAGCATGGCATGTATCGATACATACTCCTACTCGCGACTTGTCGTGAACCTTGTCGATAATACGGGCGAGGTGATGGAAGGCAAATCCGAGATTGGTGCCTTGTCCGGCCGTATTCTCTATGACCGCTTTTACGCCGGTTGTATTGTCGAGGGTTATGTTGATTGACTCGGCTATAAGGTCGAGGCAGTCGTCGGCCGCGATGAGATTGAGGTGGCTGCCCGGATGAAAGTTGAGCATGGTCAGGCCGAGTTGTTCGCAGCGGCGAAATTCGTCGAGAAACGCCTCTCGCGACTGGGCGAGCTTGGCGGCGTCGGCCTGCCCGAGATTTATAAGGTAACTGTCGTGAGGCAATATCTGTGCCGGCGTGTAGCCGCACTCTTTACAGTTTTTCTTGAACGCTTCGGCTTCCTTGTCGGATATCTCTTTGGATTTCCAGCGCGACGGATTGCGGGTAAACAGCGCAAATGCTTCGGCTCCTATGGCGCGGGCGTTGAGGGGCGCTTTGCTTACTCCGCCCTCTACCGACACGTGTGCTCCTACATATTTCATATCGTTGCTTGTTTTCGGGTGATTTATCTACGCAAATTTACATAGAATAATCGAAATGTCGGCAATGTACATACGTCGGTATGATAAAAAGCAGTCAAATATAAAAAAGGAGAAGCCCGGGTATGTATGCTCTTGCGGCGATATGCGCAGTGGCTTGTCGAAGGAGTTTTCGTCGGTGGCTGCATCGGCTTTAAGTACGATGACACGTCCGGTATGCTATACCCTGAAAAATAAAGGTTAATTCGTATAATTGCCTTATTTAATCAAAACCCGCGTGACGATTGTTATACGGAAGTATAACGTATGTTTGTCATGAAGCTTTCGGCGAGGGGTATGCGATATATAAAGACGGTGTTGTATGTGACGGTGCTTTTGCTGTCACTGGGTCTTATCGTGTACATATCCATCGACACTTTCACCGGTGTGGACTTCCTGAAAAACGAGAGTTACATGCGTTTTCAGCTCTGGGTATGCGCCGTGTTTATGGCCGACTTTTTTATCGAGCTGTTTATGGCTGATGACAAATGGCGTTATATACGTCAGCGTTGGTTTTTCTTCATGGTGTCGATACCGTATCTTAACATTATCAATCTGTGGCATATTGATTTTTCGTCGGAAGTGTTGTATTTCCTGCGTTTTGTGCCGCTTGTGCGGGGTGCTCTCGCCCTGTCGATAGTGATAGGCTACATGACCTCCAACCGGTTGTCGTCGCTGTTGTTTTCTTACTTGGCCGTCATGCTGTCGGTTATTTATTTCGCGAGTCTGATATTTCTTGAAAAGGAGCAGCCGGTCAACAACATGGTGCCCGACTACGGAGCCGCGCTCTGGTGGGCGTGCATGAACGCCACGACGATAGGGTGTGACATATATCCGGTGACCGTTACCGGCAAGATACTTGCCGTGATACTCGCCGGCATGGGCATGATGATGTTTCCGCTCTTTACGGTGTATATAACCGGTCTGGTGCAGCGCTACAACAGTCGTCACGGCACCACTCTGTTCGGTACGGTGCTGAAGGCAAAAAAGCCCGATGCCGGCGATTATAAAAACGCGACTTGAGAATTGGTCCGGGAAATGGGGATTATTGGGCTAAAAATGTTAAATTTGCAGTTTAAAATATAATTATGGGAAGACTTGTAGCAATCGTCGGACGACCCAATGTGGGTAAATCGACGCTTTTCAACCGACTGACACAGACACGCACTGCGATTGTCGACGATACCGCCGGCACTACCCGCGACCGTCAGTACGGCAAGGTGGACTGGTGCGGAAAGGAATTTTCTATCGTCGATACCGGCGGATGGGTCGTTAACTCGGAGGATATTTTCGAGAGCGAAATCAACAAGCAGGTGTATCTTGCCATAGAGGAGGCCGATGTCATACTTTTTGTGGTCGACGCCATGAACGGTGTCACCGATCTCGACGATCATGTGGCCAACATATTGCGACGCTCCAAGAAGCCCGTTATACTCGTGGCCAACAAGACCGACGCCGGAGAGTCGCGCTTCAATGTCCCCGAATTTTATTCGCTCGGCCTCGGCGAGCCGTTCTCGATATCGTCGGCCAACGGGTCGGGTACGGGCGAGCTGCTCGACGAGATAGTCAAGGACCTGCCGGAGGACGATACCGAGGAGCAGGAGCTGGAGAAGATACCTAAATTCGCTATCGTGGGGCGTCCTAATGCGGGCAAGTCATCGATTATAAACTCGTTTATAGGCGAGGACCGTAATATTGTGACTAATATAGCCGGCACTACCCGCGACTCCATATACACGCGCTACAATAAGTTCGGCTTCGACTTCTACCTTGTCGACACTGCCGGCATACGCAAGAAGAACAAAGTCAACGAAGACATAGAGTACTACTCTGTGATACGCTCCATAAGGGCTATCGAGGCGTCGGACGTATGTATACTTATGATCGACGCCACTCTCGGCATAGAGAGTCAGGATGTAAGTATATTCTCGCTCATCCAACGCAATAAGAAAGGGCTTGTGGTGTGTGTCAACAAATGGGACCTCGTCAAGGACAAGTCGCAGGAGGCCATACGCCATTTCGAGGCCGCAATACGAAGCCGCTTCGCTCCATTCACCGATTTCCCCATCATATTCGGCTCGGCGCTTACCAAGCAGAGGATATTCAAGGTTATCGAGACTGCCGTAGACGTGTATAAAAACCGTGAGCGTATAATACCCACCTCACAGCTCAACGTATACATGCAGGAGGTGATAGGCGCTTATCCGCCCCCGGCCAATAAAGGCAAATACATCAAGATTAAATATGTGACCATGCTAAAGGAGTCACCAATTCCCACCTTTATATTTTTCTGTAACCTCCCCCAGTGGGTCAAAGAGCCCTACCGACGTTATCTGGAAAACAAGATTCGAGAGAAATGGGACTTTACAGGTACGCCGATCAACGTTTTCATGCGTGAGAAGTAGGTCGTAAAAACAAAAAACAGAAAAATGAAGACATTTGAAGAATTGGGAGTGCGCGATGACCTGCGTAAGGCCATCGAGGAACTGGGTTTCGAACACCCTATGCCGGTCCAGGAAAAAGTCATACCGCATCTGCTTAACGAGGATGGCGATGTAGTGGCCCTTGCACAGACGGGTACGGGCAAGACGGCTGCGTTCGGACTGCCGGTGCTGCAGCGTCTCGACCCTTCGGCCAATGTGCCGCAGGCGTTGATTATAGCACCGACGCGAGAGCTGTGTCTGCAGATAGGCGGCGACTTGGCCGACTTCTCCAAGTACATGCCGGCTGTAAAGGTATTGCCGGTCTATGGCGGATCGAGCATAGAGAGCCAGATACGCAGTCTGCGTCAGGGAGTTCAGGTCATAGTGGCTACGCCCGGGCGTCTGATGGACCTCATGAACCGTGGCGTGGTGGACCTGTCGGGTGTGCATACGGTGATTCTTGACGAGGCCGACGAGATGCTCAACATGGGTTTTGTCGATGACATAAACGAGATACTCGCCCATGTGCCCGAGGACCGCAAGATGCTGCTGTTTTCAGCGACGATGCCCAACGAAATCGCTAAGATAGCCAAGCGCTACATGCATGACCCGCAGGAGTTTGTCGTAGGCGAGAAAAACACCGGGGCCGAAAACGTGAAGCATGTGTATTATATGGTACACGCGCGCGACAAATATCTTGCGCTTAAACGTATAGCCGACGATACACCCAATATATACGGCATAATCTTTTGCCGCACACGAAAGGAGACACAGGAGATAGCCGACCAGCTTATACAGGACGGATATAATGCCGACTCGCTGCACGGCGAGCTGTCGCAGGCGCAGCGCGATCAGGTCATGAAGAAATTCCGTGACGGGGTGCTGTCGCTGCTCGTGGCTACCGATGTGGCCGCCCGCGGTCTTGACGTGAGCAATCTTACCCACGTCATAAACTACGGACTCCCCGACGATATAGCCACATACACCCATCGCTCGGGACGTACGGGGCGTGCGGGCAAAACCGGTATATCGATAGCCATAATCCACTCGCGCGAGCGCAACAAGTTGCGTGACATCGAGAAGAAAATCGGCAAGACCTTTGAACGCAAGGAGGTGCCGACACCCGAGCATATCATCGAGAAGCAGCTGTATAATCTGGCCGACCGCATTGAGCGCGTGAAGGTGGACGATGAGGAGATAGCCAAGTATATACCCGGAGTAAGCCGCAAGTTGTGCTGGCTGTCGCAGGAGGATCTGCTCAAGCGTGTCGTGTCGCTTGAATTCAACCGTCTGCTCGAATATTATAAAGATGCCCCCGTCATAGACTTTATCGACGAGAAGCCCAAGAAGGAGAAGAAAGAGCCGGCGCGTCCGCGCACGGCCGCAGAGAAGGACCGCCGCACAGCCGACCGTGGAATGGCCCGCATATATGTAAATGCAGGTAAGAGCGACGGCTTTTATGCCGGAAATCTTATCGACATACTTAACCACGCCATACACGGGGCGCGCGTCGATGTAGGCCGTATAGACCTTATGCCGGGTTATTCGCTTTTTGATGTCAAGAAAGCCGATGCCCGCAGGGTGGTGGAGGGTATAACCGGCCTTGACTTTGTGGGACATAAGCTGTATGCCGAGATAGCCGATCCTGAAAAGGATTACTCGCGTGCTTCACGTCGCAAACGCGACTCCAAAGATGATAAAAACGGAGGAAATTTTGATAAATTCATAAAAAAGGGAAAGAAAGGTTCCCGTAAATACTGAACGAGTATGAAAAGATTGATAAACATAGCCGTCGTCATGGTTATGGCGCTTGTCGGAATACAGAACGCATCGGCCCGGCTTACGGCTGCCGGCGCTTTTGCCGACGCTCCGGCGCCACTGTTCCCGTTGCTTGACAAGAACGCCCGTCTTGACATGATCGATTATTACAACAGCGGTTCGGCTACCCCTACTCAGAACGCTCTGCAGGGCAAGTCGCGGGTGACTGCCATGACCCCCGATGACATAAAGATAGCCATGACCGACGCGTCATCGTATCAGATATCCATACTGCCTTACGGCAATGACTCCATAATAGCCGTCATACAGACTGTGGCTACTCCGGCCCACGACAGCCACATATCATTTTACAGCCGTCGGTGGGAAAAGATGTCGGCACCTCTGTTCAAGGCTCCTGACCTTGCCGCGTGGCTTACGCCCGAAGGCTCCAAGGATGCCTCCAATGTTGCCGCTCTCATACCGTTTATGCTTGCCAAGTATGACTACGACACCGCCTCTGCCGTGCTGACTCTGACCAACAACCTTCAGGAGTTTCTGTCGCCCGACGTATACAAGATGGTGTCGGCCTCCATGCGTCCCGCGTTGAAATATCGCTGGACGGGAAAGATGATGGAGCCTGTCAATAAGTAAACCGCTTTGCTGCCGATGGAGTCGCTGACACTGTTGCAACTTAACAAACGTATAGCGTCGCTTGTCATGACCGGCGCCACACAGAATGTGTGGATTACCGCCGAGCTGAGCGATGTCATAGTGCGCGGAGGCCACTGCTACATGGAGTTGCTTCAGAAAGACTCGGCAAGCGGTGCTACGGTGGCGAAGGCCCGGGGAGCCATATGGGCCAACAGATTTGTCGACATACGCCAGAGTTTTATGGCCGCTACCGGACAGGATTTCCGCACCGGACTTAAAGTTATGCTGTGTGCGTCGGTGTCGATGCACCCTGTCTACGGCATGTCGCTGGTCATAAATGCCGTCAACCCCGAGTATACGCTGGGCGACGTAGTGCGCCGACGTAATGAGATGCTCGCGCGGTTAAAGAGCGAGGGTATAATTAACATGAACCGTGAACTGCCGTGGCCTGTGCCGGCGTTGCGTATAGCCGTGGTGTCGGCCGAGGGAGCCGCGGGCTATGGCGATTTCATGAACCAGCTGCATAACAATACTCTGCGGCTGCGTTTTGTGACAAGGCTTTTCCCGGCTATGATGCAGGGCGACCGTGTGGCGCCTACCGTTATAGCCGCGCTTGACGAGATAGCCGCGTCGCACGATGACTGGGACTGTGTGGTCATAATACGTGGCGGTGGCGCTACAAGCGACCTGCTTGGATTTGAAAACTATGACCTTGCGGCCAATGTGGCGCAGTTTCCGCTCCCTGTCATTGTGGGCATAGGACATGAACGCGATGTGACGATACTCGATTACGTGGCCGGTGTGAGGGTCAAGACTCCTACTGCGGCCGCTGAATGGCTGATTGAGCGCGGCAAGACTGAACTGGAGCGTCTCGGTGTCATAGGACGCGAGATTGTAAGACTTGCCGGCGACAGGCTTTCGGGCGCCAAGGAGCAGCTTGGGCGTCTTGAAGGCGCTTTGCCTTCGTTGCCTTCGGCAGTCATTGACCGCCAGCGGGGCAAACTTGACCGCTGCATGATGTGGGTCGGTCAGCTCTCGGATAGGCGTATACGCCCTCAGCTGTCGCGGCTTGACACAGTGGCTTCGTCGCTGCCTGTACTGCTTGCCGCCGTGATGGAGCGACGACGCTCCCGGTTGCAGTCGCTCGGCGAGATGCTCGACATGCTGTCGCCCGAGGCGACTCTGCGGCGAGGGTATTCTGTGACGCGCTATAACGGACATGCCGTGACCGACGCTTCGGAAGTGCCCGACGGTGCCGTGCTCGAAACTCTTGTCGCGTCAGGAACAATCAGATCGGTTAAACAATAAATACTACATTATAATAAGTATGGTGGAAAATCCGGAATTTGTGCCTGTCAGGGAATTGTCCTACAATCAGGCCATAGCTGAGCTTGAAGATATAATGAAGCGCATGCAGAGCGATGCTCTCGACATCGACCTGCTGGCATGCTATACACGGCGTGCCACTGAACTGCTCGCCGAGTGCCGCAGCCGTCTGACCGCTACCGACGAGGAGCTCCGTGCCATTCTCAATAAGGCTGACTGAGCGCGGGCGGGTCATGGCCCGCGTCATTGAGGTTTGTATTTTGGAAAATGTATGTGACCGCGCGATTTTATCCGCGGCTTTCTGTTGTGTCGCAACGATGTGTTTATTTAACTAAATTTATTTTGTTTATTGTGTATAAATATGTAATTTCGTTGCGCCATGAAACTTTATTGTTTCGTTTTGATAAGCCTATACTGAACCAACAGAAAGTGACCTGAAATGACACTATGTAATTATGTACGATATGTATTGTCGGCTGTGTTAGCCATGTCTGCGACGCTACATGCTGCGGCTTTGCGCCAGTGCGACAATCTTACCGGCCGTGTGACCGTCGATGGAAAGCCCCGTCAGGGCGTAGTGGTCAGCGACGGTATAAACGTCACGGCTACCGATGCCGACGGATGTTATAGTATGTCTACCGAGGGCCGGCAGCATGTGTTTCTGTCCGTGCCGGCCGATTGCGAGGTGCCCGTCGATGCCGACGGCACACCTGCATTTTATCAGACCATAACCTACGGGAATGACGCGGTGGCACGTCATGACTTCGCGCTTGTGTCGGCGCCGGTGAAAAAAGACTGGACACTTCTTACCATGGCCGACCCTCAGGTAGCGGTAGGCGACACCTGCGACTTCGAACGCTATATCATGCCTCCGCTGAAGGAGTTCGTGTCGACACTCGGCGATAACGTATACGGCATAACGCTCGGCGATCTCGTCTGGAACACCCCCTCGTTGTTGGGCTACTACAAGCGGCGCATCGGATCGACAGGCGTGCCGGTATTTGCCGTGATAGGCAATCATGATCATAACGAGCTTGTGAAGGGCGACAAGGAGAGCGACCGTGATTTCCGAAAGGTATTTGGACCGACATACTATTCCGTCAACATCGGCGATTGCCATCTTGTGGTGCTCGACGATATATATTACAGGGCCGAGAAGGGGCGTAACGACTATTCCGACTATGTGACTCCGCAGCAGCTTGTATGGCTGGAGAAGGATCTTGGTTATGTGTCTAAGGACAAGATGATAATAATAGGTGTGCATATACCTACGGCGCGTCGCAATGTGCCCGGCCATGTGTCAAGCAACAAGCCTCTCTATGACCTCGTACGCGGCTTCAAGGAGGTCCAGATTCTGTCGGGCCACAGCCACTACAACTTCACTACCACGATAGCGCCTAATATTACCGAAACTACGTTCGGTTCAGTCATGGGTGCTTTCTGGTATCCTTTGTGTCATGACGGTTCGCCCCGCGGATATGCGGCGCTGCGGTTCAAAGGCAACAGGCTCGTGGACAAATATTACACGGGAGCCGGATGCGACCGCGACTACCAGATGAAGATATATCCGCCGGAGGATGCCGTGTTGTGGAATCCCCGCCGGAAACGCGGTGAGCCGTATGACAGCATCCTTGTCAACATATTCTGCTGGCATGATACTTGGAAAGTCGAGGTAAGCGAGGATGGCCGACGCTGGAAGCGGCTGCCCGACGAAGCGCGTCTGCGCCCGGAGAAGGCGGGGGGCAAGTGCTGGGATCCCGATGTGCGCAAATCGCTTGTGAAAGGCCGCATCCCGGCCCATCACGGCGGAGCACGTCCCACCAATCCGAACGATCATATGTTTCTGTACAAACCCTCGTCGGGTTGGCGCAAGGTCAGCTTCAGGGCCACCGACCCGTTTGGCAACGTATACGTGTCGACATTAGATAATAAATCACTATAAAAAAATTAAGTTGTTATGGTAAAACAGTTATTTTTAGGCTTGGCGATGGCCTCTATGGCTCTTTCGGCAGCCGCTGCAAAACCCGAAGTGATAGCTCATCGCGGTTATTGGAATACCGACGGTTCGGCTCAGAATTCTATACGTGCGTTGGTCAAGGCCGACTCGATACACTGCTTTGCATCGGAGTTTGATGTGTGGATGACCTCCGACAGCGTACTTGTTGTAAACCATGACGCCGATGTCAACGGCGTGCATATCGAGTCATCGCCTTCGAAAAAAGTGCTTGCACAGAAACTTGCCAACGGTGAGAATGTGCCTACACTTGAGGCATATCTTGCCAAGGCTGCCAAGCTGAATACCCGCATAGTGTGCGAGCTGAAGACTCACAACAGCCGCTCTACGGAGCGTGCCGCAGCCAAGGCCATACTTGCCATGGTGAAAAAATACGGTCTCGGCGACAAGGTCGACTATATCGTATTCTCCAAAGATGCATTCCAGTATTTTGTCAAACATGCACCCAAAGGCACCGGTGTCTACTATCTTAACGGTGACTATATCCCCTCGCAGGTCAGAGCCATGGGCGGCGCAGGTATAGACTACTCGATCAAGGTCATGAAGAAGCATCCCGAATGGATAGCACAGTGCCATGATCTCGGACTGCTTGTCAACGTATGGACTGTAAATTCGCCTGAAGACATGAAGTGGTGCATAGACCGCGGTGTGGACTTTATCACTACCAACGAACCCGAGCTGCTTCAGAAGATGCTCAAGGGCTGCGACGGAAAATGCAAGAAATAGATGTTCTTTTATATTACAGGTTAGGGATCAAGATGTGTTAGGTTTGAGATTGGGATTGCGGTCCCGCTGTTTTGTGGTCCGCAATCCCAATCTTCATTTATCGGATTATGAAGAATACAGATATGTTTCGTAGACTTTTGATGCTGACGGTTGCGCTTTTTGCCGTTTCGTCAGTTTACGCGGCCGATGATGCGGCTGCCCCGGCCAAGTACAGTATGAATTACCGCGACACGGTGCGTACTTACACTATGTATCTGCCCGATGGCATCAAGGCCGGTGCTCCGCTAGTGGTGTATACCCACGGTTATGGGTCAAAGACCCGGTGGCGTCGCGACATGAATGTCGTGGCCGACAGCTGCGGCTTTGCCGTATGTTACCCTGACGGTATGCCCGACTCGCGTGGCAAGGACGGCTGGAAGGTGGGCTATCCGCCGCAGGAGAGCATGGTTATAGATGAGGCCGACTTCTTCCGTCATCTTCTCGACGAAGTTACATCGAAGTTCCATCTGAGCCGCGACAATGTGTTTATGGCCGGTATGTCTAACGGCGGCGACCTGTGCTATCAGCTCGCTTATACCGATCCCTCGCTGTTTCGTGCTTACGGCTCGGTAGCCGGTCTGACGTTTGAGTGTCTGTACAATAATTACAAGTTGTCTTTGCCCGTGCCGTTCCTTGAAATTCACGGCAATGCCGACAAGACCTCTATGTGGCAGGGCGACCACCTTAATACCGGCGGATGGGGCGCATACATCCCCGTGCCTCTTGCCGTAGCGGCCGTAGCGGCCAACAACCGCTGCACTACAATGTCGGTCGACACATTCCCGACCATGCGCGATCCTGAACGTATGGTGACACGCACCGTGTACGGCGACTCCCCGTCGGGATGCGATGTCGTGGTTTACGAAATTGAAGGCGGCAAACACTCTTGGGCCGACAAGGATGTCGCCACCTCCAGAATCCTTTGGGATTTCTTCGCGCGCTATCTCAAATAGCCCGCCGTTTTTTCCCTGTACTTTTACATATTTGTATCGACAGGAAATATATGATCAGAGGGTTAAACCGCCGCAAATATAATATTTTTATATGAAATAGTTGTAAATTTGCATTTATACCCGATGATGAATTTTATGAAAGTATTATATGGATTTTTAGTGGCTGCGGTGCTTGCGTCAGTGTCGATTGACGCGCATGCCGCGGTGCGGGAGCTGCCCTTGCCGGAGGTCCCGAAGTCGATTACGGCGCCGGAGGACCGTGCGGGTTACGTGTTGTGTCATTTCTGGGACGGTATGGACTGGACCAACAGTGTGTGGGTGTCTGACGCTCCTGCCATGGAGCAGAATTTTGTGAATTTTGTCAGCGTGTTTCCTCATGCGTCGGAGGCTTCGGTAAGGACCGCTGTCGACGCCATGTTTGAGGCGTTGTCCGGCAATGAGGAGGCGTATAAGGTCATGGCCGACATAGCGTCGTTGTATCTTAACGACACGGAGTCGCCGATGAGGGATGACAGGCTGTATGTCGTGTTTTTAAAGCGGTTTCTTGACGACAGGGTGCTTGATGAGGCACGCCTTACGCGGTATCGCTATCAGTTGGATGACGTATCGAAAAATCTGCCGGGCACCATAGCCAACGACTTTTCTTATACCGACAGTCACGGACGCGGGTCCACTCTTCACGCACTGTGGGGTGCCGGATACACTATACTTATGTTTTATGACCCCGAGTGCCGCCACTGCCATCAGGTGATAGAGTTCTTATCGCGCTCGGAGCCGGTCAACCGCAGGCTTGGCGAGAAGTCGTTGCGGATACTTGCAGTCGACACAAGCGAGAGCGATGTGCCGGCTGACGCGCTTCCCATACCTGCTGCATGGACGTCGGCCCGCGCCGATGAATCGGTGGAGGATGCCGGGCTGTACTCGTTTCGCGAGATGCCCGCCCTGTACCTGCTTTCGCCGGGCAATGAGGTCATACTGAAGGATGCCTCGCCCGAGGCCGTTGTGAAAAAACTTTCTGACATCAAGTAGATTGGCAATAGGAAAAATTGGCATTTTGCCGCGTATTTGCGTTAAATAGGCGTTAAATAACGTGGCATGTGTGAATTAATATCAATTATGGGGGTATGTAATTGACAAAGATGTATTTGATTTGTTTTACATGCAAACGAACAAAGACCCATATACATTGATAATTGCTAATCTATGAAGATGCACATGCGCAAAATAGGGCTTACTCAGCAGGGTAGGCCCTATATGCGATAAAAGCCGAGACCGCGTTACGGTCTTGGCTTTTATTGAATCGGCAGCAAACGTTGTTGTAAAATAAAATGCCGGCGTCACAACCGGCATTGACGCCGTACGACTACGGGTTTACTTTTGGGTTTTGGCGCCGGGGGCTCCTACGTTGTTGAGTTCTTTTACTTCCTGTTTGACGTTTTTAGGGGTAGCGCCTTCGTATTTGCTGTTCTGAAGTCCGGGCATCTCGTTGGTGGGATACTCAGCTGTCTCTGTCGTGATTTTCTTGTCGTGTGCCATTGTTTTTACTAATTAAGATTATATTTTTCAAAACAAAGTATCACAATATGAGGTTCACGCACCACAGTAAAGGAAATGCAAAAAAGATATTTTAAAGACATACAATATGTCGGGTAGAAAAAAGTAAGGCATGAGACTGCGCAGTCCCATGCCTTACTATGGTCGTGTCGGCCGTGTTTATTTGTCGAGGCTTTTTGCGAGTTTGCGGTTTAGTTTGGCCGCGCGGTCTTTCTCGACTTTTGTCACCTTACGGTCATAAGTGAGCAGACCGTTTACCTCGCCCTCTACGTCGGTAGTCTGGGTGTATACGGCGCCGGTCACTCCGCGGGGTACACTCTCATAGAGCATGTTGATGTACTCCTCATATTTGTCGGTGACATCTTTGGGGGTGTTGAACTGCACGTAACCCCAGTTGCGGTCGTTCCACCACAGGTGATCCTTCAGTGCCAGACCGATGCCGCCGTATTCTCCTATGACATTTGCACGCTTTGCGTCAAAAAGATACATCTCGGGGTGCGGATAGCTGTGTACGTCAAGCACATCGCCTGTGCGGAAGAAGTTGCCTCCGCTGGCCGGATTCACAGGGCGTGAGGGGTCATATTGTTTTGTCCACTCCGCTATATCGACGGTCTTGAACTGTCCCCAGCGTTCGTTGAAGGGTATCCACATGCCTATGCAGGGATAGCTGTAAAGGCAGTCCATTATCTCTTTCCACTCTTTGCGGTAATTGGCTTCGCTTTCGGCTGAGCGTTCAGGCTCGACGCCTTTATAGTAGTCGCGCATCTGCCATTCGTGCTCTGCATCGCCTGAAGGCATGTCCTGCCATACTATTATGCCGTTGCGGTCGCAGTAAGTGTACCATGTGGCCGGCTCGACCTTGATGTGCTTGCGCAGCATGTTGTAGCCCAGCTCTTTTGTCTTGTCAAGGTCATATACCATGGCTTCGTGGGTGGGAGCCGTGTACAGACCGTCGGGCCACCAGCCCTGATCAAGCGGTCCAAACTGGAATATGGGCTTGTTGTTGAGTGCGAGTCTGACAAGTCCTTTGTCATCTCTTATTGTCGAGAACTTACGCATTGCGGCGTAGCTGTTTACCTTATCGACAGTCTGTCCGTTCCGGGTAAGGGTAATCTCCATGTCGTAGAGGTTAGGCGCGTCGGGGCTCCACAGCTTCACGTCATCGGGCATCTCGATTTCAACGGTCTGGTTATTGATGCTTTTGCCTTGTGCCACAACCTTGCCGTTGTCCTTGACCACCACCGAAGTCGTGATTGATGCATCGGGGGCTACACCTTCGGTCAGTGCGGTCACCGACAGTGTGTTGGAGTCGATGTCGGGCAGGGTGCGCAGCGATGCGATATGAGCCTTTGACACCGGTTCGAGCCATACGGTCTGCCAAATGCCGGTTACCGGGGTGTACCAGATGCCGTTGGGATTCTCTACCTGCTTGCCGCGAGGCTGTGTGCCGCGGTCGGTCGGGTCCCATACTTTTACGGTTATGGTGTTGGCGCCTTTTTTGTTGAGCGCGTCGGTTATATTGAACGAGAACGGGGTGAAGCCGCCGGTATGTGTGCCTACCTTTATGCCGTTTACCCACACGTCGGTTTTCCAGTCGACGGCGCCGAAGTTAAGCATGACCTGATCTTTGCCCCATGCCTGAGGTACGGTAAACTCGCGTGTGTACCAGAGCTCTTTGTTCTCTCCTACGCGTTTGCCGACACCCGACAGGTCTGATTCAACGGGGTAGGGTACAAGTATGTCACCTTGAAACTCCGACGGACGGTGAGTGCCTTTGTCGGTTATGGCGTATTGCCACAGACCGTTGAGGTTCATCCAGCGCGGACGTTCCATTATTGGACGCGGATACTCGGGACGCGCATTTTCAGGCGTCACCTCCTCAGCCCACGGAGTGTGTAAGTGGGTCGACAACGGCGTGTAGGCCATGGCAGGCATGGCGGCCGCGAAAATGATTGCAGCTAAAGATTGTTTAAAATTCATTTTAATATTGGTTTATTTAGACAATGATTATTTTAAGTTTTTACGTTCAAAAGTGAATGTATGAGTCCCCGGCACTACGTCAATCGCATCGCCGTTGCCGACTTTCTTCGGAAGATAAAGAGTGGCTCTGCTGTTGGACGGTATTGTCACGCTATATATTATATTTCTACCTTTAGTTTTCCAGCCCGATATGATTTCACCGTAAGGCGACTCGTGTCGCGCTTCGAACTCTTTTAGTCCGTCAGGGAAGTTGGGCCGTAATATGACATGCTTGAAACCGGGTTCTTTCTCATCGGGAAAGATGCCGCCGAGACCTTTGTAGGGCCATGCGCCTATCTCGCCGAACATGATGTGGTTGTCAGATATGTCGCGGGTGGCTTCGAGATTCCAGTTCTCAAGCAGTGAGGTGGCGCCGTTGACAATCCACCATCCCCAAGAGGGATAAGTGTCCTGTACCGCCACTTTGTATGCTGCCTCGGCATATCCGTTTTCACTCAAGGCGTTAAGCAGCGCTTTTGCTCCGTGTACTCCCGTGTCGAGATGATAACCGGCTTTTGCCACTTTGTCGGCAAGATTGGCGCTGACAGCAGTTATCATGTCATCGGGCACTACATGCCACATCAGCGGCATACTCATCTCGGTCTGTGAGCCTCCGGCGTAGATGCCCTTTTCGCGGTCAAGAAACTTTGAGTTTATGGCATCTTTTATTTCATCGGCCAATCTTGAGTAATGTCTGTAATCGGCGTCGTAGCCAAACATGCGGGCCGCTTTTGAGAGAATCGTGGCATCGGCGAAGAAGTAGATTGATGACATCAGCTCTTTGTCGGAACCGGTGCTTACAGGTACCCAATCGCCGCGTCCCCATGCCGACAGATGCGTGGGACTGTTTTTATCCACGTAGTCGACATAACGCTTGATATTGTCGTAACACTCACGCAAGGCACGGTCGTCACCGTAAAACAAGTAGATGTTCCACGGTATTATGGCGATTGTGCTTGTCCAGTCAAGGCCGTTGTCGGTGCCATAGCCCCATCCGCATGTTGGGATGATGTCGGGCAACACTCCGTTGGGTTGTTGTTCGTCACGATGGTCGGCAAGCCATTTTTCATACACGGTTATGCCGTCGTAGTTGTAAAACGCGGTTTCGATGGCGAGATGTCCGTCACCGGTCCAACCGTTTTTCTCGCGTTGCGGACAGTCGGTAGGGTAGCCGATGAGGTTTGAGATATAGGCATTTCTTGCCGCTTCCACTGTTGCGTCAAGTAGCGGGTTCGATGACGTTATGCTGCCGTGTGACGCTACATCGCTGTGTACTTCCCGGGCTATGATCGATGTGTCATTCAGCTCCAGCGGCGCGGAGCAGTTGACCTGCGCATATCTGAAGCCTTTGTAACTGAACACGGGGGTGTATGTGTCGGTATTGCCGTCAAGGATTATGACATCGGTCTGGAACGGTTCGCTGTTTTTGTCGCCACGATAATATACGTCAATGTTTGACTGGTCGAGAGTACCGTTGTCGTGCAGGCGTTCACCGTGGGCGATGCGGAGGACTGTGTTTTTAGGCCCTTTTACGTTTGCGGTCGTTATTCCTGACATGTTTCGTCCGAAATCGTATACGTACGTCGTGTCATTTATACGCGTACATCGTTTGGCTTTGTGTTCCTTCACATATCTGATCGGCTTCATCTGCTGTGAACTTACAAGATGCGAAGGAGCACTGCGCAGGCGTACTCCCTGCCATGTCGAGGCATCGTATCCGGGTTTGTCCCAACCGGGTATGTCACGATTGAAGTCAACGTGTTCGCCAGTGTATATGTTGTTGTACACGAGCGGTGTTTCCGACGATGTACGCCAGCTCAGGTCGGTAGCTACCGTCTCCTCGGTGCCGTCAGTATATCTTATGACAAGGTCAAGACAGAAGGCGGGGCGATTTCGCCATGGCGCTTTGTCAAAATCCCATACTGCTTTGGCCTGATGATTATACCATCCGTTGCCGAGAATTACGCCTATGACATTCTCGCCTTGCTGTAGTTGCCGGGTGACGTCGAAAGCGATATAAGAGTTGCGGCGGTCGTAACGTGTGTATACGGGCGCCAATATACGGTCACCTATCGGGGCGCCGTTAACACTGAGGTCAAACAATCCTCCGGCAGCAATGTATGCTCTTGCCGATTTTATAGGCTTGGATATTGTGAAATCCTTTCGGAAATAAGGCGCTTGGCGATATTCTTGGCTATGATTGTCGCTTATCCAGTTGCCCGCCCAGTTACCCATGAGCCCCGTTTCGAATTTTGCTACGGGCGATGCCGTTTCGCCGCTTTCAACACGCCAATAGTATACAGTCCGGGGACATAATGCGTCTCCGTCATATATTATGGTGTTTTTACCTCCGTCAGGCAATGTGGCTGACCACACATCGCCTTGTCCCGAAGCTACGAGCGTGCTGTCAGTGCCAACTATGATTCTGCCTCCGTTTTGTGTCATGCTGTCGCAACGCCATTGCAAACGTGGCGACGGATCGTCGACTCCGAGCGGCGAGTCAAGGTGGTTTACTCGCAGATTTCCTATTCCGGCGAAAAGTTCGACAGTGGTCAGTGCAAATATGCCGGCAATTGTTCTGTTCATCTTCCGGTGTTTAGTTCAGGTCTATGACGATACCGTCGGTCAGAGAGCCGCTGCCTTGCCGTACGCCGTCTTGGGTCAGTATCTTGACAATGGCCATGCCTTTATGGGCAGGATTGAAGTTGCCGTCTTTTGAAGTAAGTCTTATCGTGCATTTGCCGTCGGCCGTATCGGCTGAAAAGCGCTCAAAACTGTAGTCGCCGTTTTTGAACTCCCAACCGTCGCCCGAGTCGCAGTACAACACTCCCTCGGCATGGCCTTCGGCATCGGTATTGATCCAGAGAGTGAGGGGGTCGAGCGATTCCTGACCGGTATGTTGGATTACCGCACCTGTAGGAAGTATGGCTCCGGGGCGAAGTTTCAGTTCAACCTGAAAGCGGTCCTCACGATCGGCTGGCATGAGCGGAAGTACTTGCCAGTCGCCTTTGGGGAGTGCCGGGGCATCGGCCCATGCGGGAACGACGAGTAGGTCGGCTCCGAGTGTGAATACCTGCTCTTCGGCACGCAATGAAGTGTCGGCCGGATCGGCAAAAAATACCGGGCGCATCATAGGCATGCCGTCGGTGGCTGATTCGTGCAGGAGAGTATACAGATAGGGTAGAAGCATATAGCGCTTTTCAAGGGCCGTGCGTGAGGCCTGTTCTACCTCGTCGCCAAATGCCCACGGCTCTTTGTTGACAGTACCGGTGCACGCATGGCCACGTGAGAACGGATAGAAAGCGCCGAGAGCCATCCAATGCCCGAACAGCTCGGGAGTCGGATTAAAGAGAAATCCTCCTATGTCGGCGCCGTTCATGGGCTGTCCCGACAGGCCCAATGTCAGCGACATAGGTATGGAGAGCCGCATGTGCTCGTCGGTCGAGCCGTTGTCGCCGGTCCAAGTAGCCGCATAGCGTTGTCCGCCGAGAAAGTTGGAGCGGGTGAGTATGAACGGGCGTCGGTCGGGGTGTACGGCCATCACGCCGTCTCTGGTGGCGCGTACCATCTGCTGGCCGTAGATGTTGTGATACTTCAGATGCGGGCCTTCCGGTATGCCGTCGCCTCCGCGGTGTATGTTGTCCTCGGGCATTGTGCCTGTAGCCGAGTCGCTGATCTGTGGCTCGTTGACGTCGTTCCACACGCCGTCGACACCGGTGGCGAGGAAGTCGCGGTAAAGTTCGGCCCACCACTTTCTCACATCGGGAGAGGTGAAATCGGGGAACGCGCACACGCCGGGCCACATGCTTCCGTGGTAATTCTCGCCTTTGGCGGTCTTTACCCACATGTCATTCTCGGTTCCCGATTTGTATACAAAGTATTCGTGGTCGGCCTTGGGGCCCGGGTCGATCATCCAAGTGGAGTGAAAGCCGCGCATGTGCAGGTCGCGGTTGAGAGCCGCCGGGTCGGGAAATGTCGTGGGATTGAAAGTGAATATACGGTAGCCGTCCATATAGTCGATGTCCATCCACATGACGTCGCAGGGTATGCGTTTCAGGCGGAAGGTGTCGGCGACTTCAATAACGCGCGAAGCCGGCGTGTACGAGAACCGGCACTGGTGGTAGCCGAGTGCCCAACGCGGTATCATGGGCATCGTGCCTATGAGTTCGGCAAGGCCCCGCATGACATCCTGCGGCGACTTGCGGTCTATTATGTATACACGGAACAGTTCACCCTCCGTGTCAAGTGTTATGCGGGTGTCGGAAGTCGTAAGGACCGCCTTGTAGGGGGTGTCGAACAGTATGCCGAAAGCTGTGCCGTCGGGTCGTACGCCCATGGCCCACGGATGCGACTGGTACAGGCGTTTGCCACCGTCCACCCCGTATGCGCCCGAGTCTGTGTTCCAGAGCTTTATGCTCTGTCCGTTGCGCAAGAGAGGCCCGGTCACTTCGCCGCCTCCGTAAATGCTTGTGCCGGCAGGTATGTCGAGCCACGCCGAAGCTTTGGCTTTGGTCATGCCGATTGACGGAATTAGCTCCCATCCGGCAGGCAGGTCGCCTTTTATTGCGGGCTCCTTTTCGAGCGCGAATGAAGGCATACTCACTGCGGAGAATCCTTTTGGCTCGAATAGCGCTATGCCGTCGCCAACCGATTTTTGCTTTGCCCATTTTACCGATTTGGCTGAGCACACGGCATATCCGGCTACTGCCACGATGACTAATATGGTTAATCTGCGGATCATGATATTCAATAGCTGGTTATGAGAATTAAATAAAACCTAAAACAATCTTATTACCTGAAATATAGATCACCTATAAACCTAACTATGCATTAAACCTTAAAACAATCAGTATACTTAAAAACCAAATCTATTCCATTCAAATCGAGTTGAGCAAATCTATTTTACCTTCGTCAACTAGTTTTATGATGAGTTCGCCAAAGAGCGTGTTCTGCCATGCAAACCACTCTCTGGTGAAATCGGCGGCATCTTCGACATTGAAGGATTCGTGCATGAAGCCTGTCCCGGCATCGGTGGCGAGCAGCATGGATATGCATTCTTTTATCTCATTGTCGTCAGTCGACGTGAATGCTTTCATCATGATGCTCATGGGCCATGCCATGTCGTAGCCTATGTGCGGGCCGCCTATGCCTTCGCCGGCTTTGCCTTTGAAGAAATAGGGGTTATTCTTGCTCCATACGAAGCGGCGGGTGTTCTGGTATACGGGATCGTTGACATCGACATCGCCGAGATAGGGCATGGCGAGCAGGCTCGGTACGTTGGCGTCGTCCATAAGATGCTTGTTGCCGAAGCCGTCGACCTCGAATGCGTATATGGTGCCGAATTCGGGATGGTTGTATGTGGCGTGTTTTTTCAGCGCTGTCTCCACTTCATCGGCAAGCGCGGTGCACTTGGCGCTCAGGTCGGCGTTGTTGTTTACTTTGTCGAGAATCTCGGCGGCTTTGCGCAGTGAGGTTACTGCAAAGAAGTTGGACGGTATGAGATACTGGAACGTGGTAGCGTCGTCGGACGGACGGAAACATGACACGATAAGTCCGCATCCGCTTACCGGAGCACCCCAGCCGCCGTTGTTGAGTGTGTCAAGCGCACGCTCGGTCTTGCGCTGGAATTTGTACGGGCCACGGTCGCCGTCTTTACGCTGCTGTGCTACAAATGTGGCATATATGTTGCCTATGGCCTGAAGCCACTCTTCATCGAAGATGGATGCATCGCCGGTTCTTTTCCAGTATTCGTAGGCGAGACGCAGCGGATAGCACAGTGAGTCAATCTCCCATTTGCGTTCATGCACGTCGGGTATCATGTCGGTAAGGTCGCTCATCCACGAGCCGCCTGTAGGACCGTCATTGAAGGCATTGGCGTACGGGTCGAGGTTTATACACTTGAACTGACGGCGTATCACTCCTTCTATCATGGCCTTGAGGTCGGCGTCTTCGTTGGCGAGCTGCACGTAGGGCCATACCTGAGCCCCGGAGTCGCGAAGCCACATGGCATGTATGTCGCCGGTGTAGACAAACGTGTCGTTCTTGCCGTCGGCGCCTTTGCGGAAATGCACTGTGGTGTCGATCGTGTTGGGGAAACAGTTCTCAAACATCCAAGCGAGCTTGGGGTTGGTGAGCATCTTCTTTATTGCCGCTATCTTGGCTTCAACCGCCGTCGATTTGAACAGACGTTTGTTTTTGGCCGGGCGGTTGGTCTTGTGATACTTCTTGGCCGTGACAACGGTGGTATTGTCTGATACGCATACGGGCGCTTGCGATGCGTACGCGTTCATCGACCCCATCAGAAGGGCGGTCGCGGCAATGGCATTAGTTAATACGTTCATTATTGTCAATTGTTTTTAGTGTTGTTAATATAGGTTGCAGCGCGGCTATACATTTCAGCCATCGCAGCCTGTGTTAGCAACCATTTGCGGGTATCGGTCTCCGTACCGCTCCAGTCTTGATTGAACAGTCCTGTCTCGGCGTCGCGTGACTTTAACCATGCGTGGTCGAGATTGCGTACGAAGTGGTCCATATATTCGGGGTTGCGGTCGGTATTGAACAGTTCCTCAAAGCCTCGCATCATCACGGCGGTAAACCATACGTTTCCTTTGCCGAGCAGCGGGAAGGCGCCTATGCTGTCATTGGCTTCTCCGCCGTTGAAGAAGTGGCGGTGGGCGCTTTCGGCTATGCTGCGTGCGTCGTTCAGGTATACGGAGTCGCCGGTGGCCTTGAACAGCAGGGCGGCTGACTGCATCATCTGTCCGCTGTTGTATGCAAATTTGGCCCGTCCGATTTCGCCTTTAAGGTTGATGTTGTCAAAGTAAAGGCAGTCGGTCGTATCCTGTAGATTGTTTTTGGTCCATGTGTATAGCTCACGGCCTTTGTCAAGAAATCTACTGTCGGCAGTAGCCTCGTACAGTTTCAGCGCGTAAACCGACCCCGGAGCGTTGGAACAGGTGTTTTTGCCGCCTTTTTTCTGCTCGCACCAGTAGATGCCTCCGCCGAGTATGCTGTCCGTGCCGCTTTCGATAAACTCCCATATCATGCGTGCCTTGTCAAGATACTTGGGGTCTTTGGTGGCGAGATACATGTCGGTGAAGTCGATACCCAGCCATACGTTGTCATCGTAGAAACGGTCGCTTTGAGGCGCCGTGTTGACGTATGAAGCATAGGCCGCCGGCTGCCGGGCAGTGTCAAGATACATCTCCAGTCCGGGCAGTATGCGCTTCTGAAGGACTTCGATGCATGTCGTATCGCCGGTGGCTGAATAAAGGGCGTTTACCGCCGAGAATGATCCGGAGTAGGGCCATAGATACGAGTATGCGTTAAATGTCTCTACCGGAGCTTCCGCAAGGTACGTGGCGGCGTAGGCTTCGTCGGAAGGGTAATTCTCGCGTAGCAGATTCTCGCCCGGAATTGAATATTTCGCATACATCGAGTCCAGTGTCTCGCGGGCCATGGCGGCGTAACGGTTGTTTTCGGCGGTACCGGCATCTGACTGACGGAAGCACCCGAAAAGAGTGCTTCCTGTCAGTATGATTGCCGATATGGTCAGATATTTGTTCATCAGTTATATCGGAAATGACGGTTTATTTATTCTTGTCGAAACGCGCCTTGGCTTCCATGAGTGTGGCTCCGCTGACCTGCGCGTTAAGCTCCGTGGCACCGAGAGGGCCGTCAGTCCATGACGGGCCGAAGAGTATCTGGCGCTTGTCGGCTATGCCTTTGGTCCAAGCCATGACGGCATTGTTGTTCAAGAACGTAGTGAACTTGTTGGCAAATGCCGGGTCGAGGTCAGGTTCGGCAATCAGCTCGATGAAGTAACGTATGAAGATGCCTTTGAACAGAGCGCCGTCGCCGTTGCCTTCGTTGCGGAGCACATTGTTGCTCTGGTCGATGCAGCCTTTGGTTATGGCATAGTTGGCAGCACGGCGCGCATCCTTGAGGTAGTTGGCGTCGCCTGTGAATTTATACAGTCTGAGGGCGCTTCCGAGGAATGTGCCTTGATTATATGTCAGGGTCACGGTGTTGATCTCTCCGCTGCGGCCGTCCATGCCGTCATAGACGGCTCCTGTGGCGGGGTTGAAGAGATTGTCACGGGTCCATGAATATATCTTGACGGCCCATTCGAGGTCTTCCTGATTCTTTTCAAGCTCATACAGACGGCATGCTATCAGTGAGCCGGGAGCGTTGGAGCAGGCGTTCTTGCTGTAAGGCATGGTGTGCTTCCAAGCGAGGCCGCCGCCTCCGAATTCCTCGTTCCAGCCGCCCTTGATGTCATTCCAGAGATCTTTGGCCGTGTTGAGGTATTTCGCATCTTTTGTCACTTCATAGAGGCGTATCATGGTGAGCGTTATCCACTCCTCGTCATCGTAGAAGTCGTTGTAGTAGCTGCCGCCGCTCTTCTGCTTGATACCTTCATACCATTGGTCGAAGAGAGCGGAGTATTTGGCATCGCCGGTGCGGTTATATGCGTCTATGACTGCGTCCATGGCGTGGGCCTGCGGCCAGTAGTTCCAGTCGTTTCCGTCCTTTTCTCCGCTTTTGGAGTTGAAGAAATGACGGTCAGTGTCCCAGAAGTACTCTATAAGAGCATCGGTCGAACGGCCGGCGGCGTCATCCCAGTTGATGTCGGCCTGCTCGTCGCCGTACTGGTAAACGTCGTCGATATTGTCGCAGCTCGTTAAAGCCATGACTGCCATCAGTGACGCTGAAATCAAATATTTGTTCATGATAATTTTAGTCGTTTAATGGTTAAATTATTCAGCGAGTTCGATGCTGTGGGTATAGGTGTCGTGTAGCTTCACCTTTACTGTCACTGTCTTGTTCATCCAGTCACCGTTGAGCTTGAATTTGTCGTCCCATTGTGAGTCATTCACCGGTTTCAGGTCATAGTAGTCGGCGGGAACGTCGCCCAGCTCCATCGGCGATTTGTCGTAGTCCTTCACACAGCCCCACTGCTGCTTGGTGTCGGGGCCGCCGAGTTCCATGACAAATTTGTAGCGGTTGTCGCCGTCGCCGGCATCGTTGGAGATACCTGTGGCTTCCCACTCGCCGTTGCCCTTGTAGTCGAGGTCAAGAACGGCCGATCCGTGATTAAACCAGCAGTCCATGACGCTGAAGCGGGTTATCTTCTTGGCTGTGAATTCGGCTTTCGCGAAGTCAAAGATCATCCAGTATATGCCGTCGTCGGCAAGGGTTATGTCGTCGGCGCCGACAACGAGTTTACCGTCTTCTACATGGAAGTCGCCTGCGCGGAATGCCTTGCCGCCCTTGATTTCGGTGAAGATCTCAAATGTATTGTCATCAAGTTTTTTTGCGGTAAGATTACCGCCTTCGGTAGCGTCGCCTGACAGTGTCAGGGTGGCGGGAGCTGTAAGTTCGCCCGGTTCTTCGGGTGCGGGAGCGTCGCCTGCGTCCTCAACGAAGTGGCGGCGGCGTGCCTCGTTCAGATAGAGTGTGGCGCGGAAAGGTACGTTGTGGTCATACTTGTGGTCGAGTTTCCATTTGTTGTCCCACTGCGATATGCCGTATTCGCCGGCGTTCCAGTAAGCGTCATCCGCACCTGCTCCGTTGGGGGTGGAGTCTATGCCATTGTCGGCACCCCACATGGTCTTTGAGCCGTCGCCGTAAGTCATGAGAAGTTTGTAGCGCTCGTCGCGGCCCCAGCTTTCCTGATGGAAGTCTACCGAACCTACGCCCGAGTATACACCGTTGCCTACGTAGGGAAGTTCAAATTTAACCTCGTTGTCGGCTGAGAAGAAGAACTCTACTTTCTCGATTTTCTGTACTTTGGCTGATGCTATGGAGAAATCGAGGTTGAGGCGGTATACGCCGTCTTCGGCTACTGTGCCCTCGCCGTCGCCTTCCTTGATGCGGTTGCCGTCTAAGTAGAATGTGAGGCCGGCTTTTGACTGTTCGCTTGACAGCTTGAACGGCTTGCCGCCTTTGAGTTTTACTACGGCTTCAAATACGTCGAGCTCGGGCGATATGCAGGTGATGGCCGTGCTCTCGTCAACACCTTCGCCGCTGATGAACAGCTGTGAGGGCACTTCGGCGAAGCCGAGCAGACGGGTTATGGTAAGCGAGCGCTTGATCGATACGGGTGTGGTAATGATACCGCGCGATGCAACGACCGACCATTGTATATCGCCGGTCTCGCCTGACTCAAGGCCGGCCATTTGGCCCACCTTGTTGAGGTCTTTGTGCGATATGGTGGCGTAGTTGCGTGATCCGTTGCCGTCAGACAACACTTTGTAGATAGGGTTGCTGAAGTCGCCGCCGGCCTTGTCAAACACAACTTCGTACAAGGGTGCTCCGCCGTCTTCGGCTTTGGCGCTTTCCCATTCGAAAAATACGGCGGCTGTGGCCGATGCCTGAAGGGGTACTTCCTTCTTGTCGTTAGGTTCGAACAGAGCCTTGACCGGAGTGACGTTGGTGTCCTTGAATTCCATGTCGGATGTACATGAGTTAAGGGCGATTATTGAAGCGCAAGCGATGAGCGCTGATTTTATTCTGAATAACATTGTTGTATTATTTGAAAATTATGAAATAAGGAGAATATTAGTTGGAATATCCGGGATTGTTGGGGGCGAGATTATTGTTCAGGTTGATCTGGCTCTGCGGCACGGCCCACAGGTAATCGCGGTTTTCGTCAAACTCGTATGTATCCACCATGAGTTTTGTGCCGTTGAATGTAGCGCCGCATACAGGACCGGTAAGATACTGGCTGCCTGCCTTCCAACGTTTGATATCCCACCAGCGCAGACCTTCCAGCGCGAACTCCACGCGGCGTTCGTCGCGGATTATCCGGCGCATGGCAGCTTCATCGCCGCCCGGATAGTCCAAGGCCTTGGGCACTGTGAAGCCGGCGCGTCTGCGTATGGGCTTGATGGTGTTGTTCCATACGTCTACGGTCATAAGACCCTGCTCGAACATGGCTTCGGCGTACATGAGAAGTACATCGGCATAACGCATGGTTATGATGTTGAGGCCGGAGTTAAGTGTGCCTTCACCCTGCGGGGCAAAATATTTGGCGACGTAGTAGCCTGTCTTCGATGTGGCTGCGTTGTTGGGGTCGTAGGCGTCCTGACCTGTGCCGGGTGCAGTGCGTATCTCTTCCGGGCCTGAACCGAAATTCTCTTTCCACTTGTAGCCGTCATATACTATGGTGGCGGTCATGCGCGGGTCGCGGTTGAGGTACGGATTGCGCTCGTCATAGTCGGCGCCGGCCTCGTCTATGCGATAACCGCCGCGTGTAAGATATGTGTCGACGAGCGACTGTGTAGGCACGCGGTCTACGGTACGTGAGCCGAGCGACAGGGGAGCCATGTCGATCATCTCGCCCCAAGTGATCATGTTGGGCACGTATGCACGGTCAAATATAACCTCGCAGTTGTATTCGTTGGCCTCTTTGAAAAGTCCGGCATAGGAGGGGAACAGATCGTAAGAGCCGAACTCTCCGTCCATGATGCGCTTGGTGTACTTTGCCACATTCTCCCAGTCGCTCTCCATAAGGTATACACGGGCCTGAAGCATGGCTGCGGCGGCTTTGGTTATCTTGCCGTTTTCTTCAACCGAGAGCTGGTCGCGCGAAGGCAGGGTATTTATTATGTCGTCAAGCTCGGTGTGGATGAAGCTGTACACTTCCGATACGGGAGTACGCGATATGGTGTTGGCTTCGTCAAGAGTTATATCCTTGGTGAAGAAGGGTATGGCTCCATACAGGTTGGCGAGGCGGAAGAAGATATAGGCTCTTGCGAAACGTATCTCCGAAGTCATGCGTGTACGCAGGCTCTCTTCCATGGCCACGTCGTTGATATGGTCAAGAAACACATGGCATGTTTTGATGCCGCCGTAAAGGCCGCCCCATTGCTCGAACAGGCCTATTGTGGTGGTGGCCATGCCGCGGCGTATAAGGCGCTGGTCGCTTACGCGGTTGGCGTCGATGACGTTGTCGGAGAGGCTTTCGTCACCCCAGAACTTACCGGCATCGTACATCTGGCTGTAAGCCATGTTCACCACGTTTTGGGCGCGTTCGGGTGAAGTCCAGTAGTTGGCGTCGGTGAAATTGTTGGTCGGTATCTGCTCCATGTCGTTGCATGCAACCGCTCCCACGCCTAATGTTATTATTGTTAGAAGCTTATATAGTTTCATCTTGTATTGTTGTTTTAGACTTGTTACGGGTTAGAATTCAATGTCAAGTCCGAAGCCCCAGTAACGGAGTGAAGGATAGTTACGGGCTGAGTTGGCTCCGCCACGTCCCATGTTCGATCCGAACTCGCTTGATTCAGGGTCGATGAACGAGTTGTGGGTGAAAGTGAATATGTCCTGACCGTTGGCGTAGACTCTGCAGCGTTCCATGCCTACGGCGCGTGTCCACTTCTTCGGAAGGGTGTATCCTATCACGATATTCTTGAGACGCAGATACTTGCCGTCAAACATGTAGAGGTCAGAGCAGTTGCCGAAGTTGTGGCGGTTTGAGGTGGAGTTCGGCGATGTCAGTCGCGGCCAGCGGGCATCGGTATGGGTCGGTGTCCAGAAGTCGAGCTGATGCTTGTAGATGTTGAAGCTGTAATTGCCGTGGAAGGGTTCTACAATCTCTCCGCGGAGCATCATGTCGCGCTTGCCTACACCTTGCCAGAACATCGAGAAGTCAAGGCCTTTCCATTCGAAGTTGTATGTGAAGCCGAATGTGTAGCGGGGAAATCCGTTGCCGAGGATGAAGCGGTCCTTTGAGTCTATGACTCCGTCCTTATTGCGGTCTACGAATTTCAAGTCGCCGGGTTGTACCGTGGAGCCTACGGGGAGTGCTGCCGATTCTATCTCGTCCCAGCTCTGGAAGAAGCCGTCGGTCTTATAGCCGTAGTAGCTGTTGAGCGCTTCACCTTCACGGATTATCCAGCTGATTTCGTCATTTGACCCGATCTGCTCTTTTCCGGGGAATGATGTCACTTTATTCCAAGTGTCGCCGATGTTGAAGTTGAACGTATGGTGGAATTCGCCGTGATTGAGGTTGTAGGCTACGGCAAGTTCCCAACCCTGATTCTCCATCTCGCCTATGTTGTCGCGGGGCATGCCGGTACCGAATACCGAAGGCACGAGCGGCGACATGAGTATGTCCTTGGTGGTCTTGTGAAAGTAGTCGGCGGTTACGCGCAGTGTATTGCGCAGGAATGTGGCGTCGACACCGACGTTGAGCGTATATGTCTTTTCCCAAGTGAGGTCATCTTTGCCGAGGTTGAAGCCGGCTCCCGATACCACCTGATTGTTGTAGGCGTAGGTGTTGTTGTACACCGAGTAGGTGGTGAAGCGGTCGTAGTTGCCTACGGCTTGGCTACCGAGCACACCGTATGAGGTGCGGAGCTTGAGGTCGCCGATGTTTTCACGATAGCGGCTCATGAACTCTTCCTGAGTGAGGCGCCATGCCAGAGAGCCCGAGGGGAAGAAGCCCCAGCGGTAATCTTTGTGGAACTTTGATGCGCCGTCATAGCGGAAGTTGAACTCCGCGTAGTAGCGCTCGTCGTAGTTGTAGCCCACACGGCCGAGTACCGATGTTATAGAGGTGCGGCTGCTGTTGTCGACGCCTGTTCCGCCTGATATGTTGCCGAGCTCGCCTGTGGTAGTGTCGGTCGATGTTCCGAGGTCGGGGTCTACATACTGTTTGTGTATGTCATTGGCCGAATAGGTATATGATTCGTTGGTGGCGCCTACAAGAGCATTTACGGAGTGAATGCCGAATGTGCGGTTGAAGTCCAACAATATCTGCGAGTTTATGCGGTATGAGTCCGCATTCCAGTTCTCGGTCTGATTATCTTTGGGATTTGTGGCACGAGGCGATCCGTTGGCGTAATAATACTGTACGGGGAAGCCGCGGGTGAAGCGCATTTCGTCATTTACGTCCACACCGAGTACACCGCGCAGTTTCAGTCCGTCGATAATCTTGAAGTCGGCCGATACGTTGCCGGTAAATGAATTGTTACGGTATTTGTTGAAGCCGGCTGCTTCAAGATAGCCGAGGGGGTTGCCTTCGCCGAGTATGTCGTTGAGCAAATAGCGGCCCTGCTCGTCTTTCAGTTTGTAGTAATAGTAAGAGGGTACGCGGCTTGCGTCGATTTCTACGTTGCCTGCACGGTTGCTTCGTGAATTGTTACGGGTGAAGCCCATGATGGCGTTTAATTTCAGGCGGCCGAGTTCGGTGGTGATGTTTGTGCGCATCGAGTAGCGCTGTATTCCGAACTTGTCCTTGTTCACATAGTTGCTGCCTTGGTCATAGTAGCCGAGCGATACCATGTAAGTGGTCTTGTCGGTGCCGCCGCTTATGCTGAAAGTATAACTTTGCTGAAGAGCGGTCTTGTATATCTGGTCGGGGAACCATGACTCTTCATCGCGGTGGTCGTAGAGGTCGCGGATCTGATCGGGGGTGAAAATCGGATTTTCGCCCGCGTTCGTCGCCGCGAGGTTACGCAGGGTGGCATTCTGGTAGCCGGCGGTCGGACGGAAGTTCTGATGGGGTTTCTCCCAGCCGAGCATACCGCTGAAGCGTACTTTTGTGCCTTCGCCCTTCTTACCGCCTTTGGTGGTTACGAGGATTACACCGTTGGCCGAACGTGAACCGTAGATGGCTGCCGTACCGGCGTCCTTAAGTACCGATATGTTCTCGATGTCCATGGGGTTCAGCCTGTTGAACGCGCCGGCATCCGATACAAGGCCGTCGATGACGAACAACGGCGAGTTGTCGTTGAGCGTGCTTATACCGCGCACGTTGAAGTTTGTGCTTTCGCCTGTAGGATTCTGGCTCTTGCGCTGGATGATAAGGGAGGGCGACGCTCCCTGCAGTGCCTGAGTCATGTTGGCTACCGAGCGGTTCTCGAAGATGTCCGATTTTACTTGATCTACTGCACCTACAGCGCTTTTGCGTGTCGTGGTACCGTAACCTACCACAATCACTTCATCAAGCGTTTTTGTGTTTTCCTCGAGTACAACTGTCTGTCCTACCTGCGAGGCCTGAAGTTCCTTTGTAAGGTAGCCTACGTAGGAAAATACAATTGTGTCCGATGGCTTGCAAGATAATGTGAAGTCTCCATCAAGACCTGTTGCCACTCCCTGCTTGGCGCCTTTGATAATGACGCTGGCTCCGATTAAGGGCTCTCCGGCAGGATCGGTCACTATGCCCTTGAGGGTCATTGACCGTTGGTTACTGACGGTTTGTGGAACGGGTGAGGCCGTTGTCATCACCGGATAGGTGAATAATGATGCGGCGATGAGTCCCAATGTCGCCAGTCTGGTTTTGCCGACGTGTAGAGTTGTCATGCTTTTGATTAGTTTAATTAATGAATTTAAGGTCGAATTCGATGTTGCAAATTTAGCATGGCGAGTTTTTGTTAATGTACCCATTAATGACAAAATTGTATACAATACGGTTGGCAAGAATGAATACTAATAATGCAAAAACGGACACATCCGCCCTTATTGCGGCTTTGCTTTGTGTTTTTGACGGTAGTCTTTAGGCGTCATGCCGTGACGTTTATCGAACTCTTTATAGAAATGCGAGCGGTTGTTGAACCCGCACCTGTATATTATCTCCTGTATGGTAAGATTGGTTGTGACCAATAATTTTGTGGCGAATGACATCCGGTGCTCCTTGATGTAGTCGTTGGGCGGGAGCAGATCAAGCTCTTTCATCTTGCGGTAAAGATTGCGCGTCGAGGTCTGCATGTGGGCGGCGAGACTTTCGGCCGACAGCTCGTCACTGTCTATATTCGCGTCTATGTACGTGTCGAGCTGGTCTACGAAACGGGTCGCCTCTTTGTCCACGATCTGTCCGTTGTGATATTTGTATGCTGACGAAGCCGTGTTGTAGTATTCGGCCATTTCGTCCTTGCCTCTCATGAGGCGTACTATGACGGCGCGAAGGTAGCTTAACGTGAACGGCTTGGGTATATAGGCGTCGGCTCCCGACTCAAGCCCGCTGATTTTGTCGTCGGTGGCATTTCGCGATGACAATATGATCAGCGGTATGTGGCGTGTATACGGGTCCTGCTTTATCTGTCGGGTGAGTTCGAGCCCGTCTATGCCGGGCATCATTATGTCGGTGATGATCAGCGATATACTGCCGTTTCTGACAATCTCTATGCCCTTGTCGGCCGACGGAGCCGTTACGACGTTGAATTCCGGAAGACTTTCATATAGCAGCGTGAGTATGTCGGGGTTGTCATCGATCACGAGTATCCGGGGGCGATTGTCGGCCTCGTCATCGCCGGAGTTCTGCTCCTGACCTGCCGCCGGACCCGGTACGGAGGCAACTGCCGCATCGGCGGCTCCTCCTGTCGCGGGACGGGCTGACAGCGAAAGCATGTCTGACGGTATGTTGGGAGTAGTCGGCGCGACCTCGTCGGAATCCGCTTCGAGCTTCGGCAGACTTACTATGAACTCGGCATACTCGTTGACCTCGCTCTGTATCTTGATGCTGCCCTTCAGAAGCTCGGTCATGGTCTGGCATATGGCCAGTCCGAGGCCGTTGCGTGCCGACAGGCCGCGTGTGGCGTTTTCCTCGATGTTGTCAAGCACGGAGTAGCGGTTGAATATCCGGTTCATGTCGGCCTTTTTGATGCCTCGGCCTGTATTGTACACCGACAGGAGCAGTAGCTCGCCGTCGCGTTTTATCGATACTCTGATGGTGCCCTCGGCCGGAGTATACTTGAATGCGTTGGAAATGAGGTTGTATATTATCTTGGTAAAGCAGCTATAATCGGTATTCCACTGCAGGTCATGGGCTATGTCGGTCTCCAGCTTTACATTCTGCTGCTCGCGCAGATACGTGAATGACGACACGATGTCGTTGCACAGTCCCGATATGTCTATGCGCTGTATCTTGAGGTTCTGGTGTCCTGTCTCGGCACGCCGGAAGTCTATGATTTCCTGTATGAGCGAATTAAGGCGTTCAGTGTTGTTTTTAATGAGCGATGCGTAGTTGCGTACGTAATTGTCGCTGCCGGTATAGGAAAGCAGACGTTCACACGGGCCGTATATAAGAGTCAGAGGTGTGCAGAACTCATGGGTTATATTGGTGAAGAAACGCAGTTTTTCCTCATAAGTCTGTTCTTTGTGCTCTCTTTCAAGCTGGCGTAGCATCTCTTGCTGTCGCTCCCGGGTTATCTCGCGCCGTTTTAGCCATATGAGTATCATCAGGGCCGCCGCTATCATTATATATATTAATGTGGCGATATTGGTGGCATACCACGGTGCGTCTATATCTATTATGACATTATGTACCTCGGTCTGTGCCGAAGTAAGCGGGTCGACGGCTTTTATCTGTAGATTATAAGTGCCGTGAGGCATCGACGTGAAGGATATGGACCCCGGGGTCGCAAGCTGTTTCCAGTCGCCCTTGTCGCCTATGCGGTAAAGATATGAGTAATTGTTGCCGTTAAGAAAGTCGGGTATCACGAAGCTGATGCTGAACGTATTTTGGTCAGGCGACAGGTGTATGATGCTTTCATTGCCTTTTGTCTTGACCGCCGTGCCCATGAATATGTCTTTGCCGGCTATGTTTATGTTGGCCAGTTCGATTGTAGGACGATAATTCTCTTTTAGCGATCTGTTTATATTCGGGTTGGCTTTGATGAACGATACTCCGTTTATGCCTCCGAATATGAGGGTGTTGCCCGCGCGGTATACGGCGCCGTCGCTGTATTCGTTTACTCCGAGTCCGTCGTACTTGCCGAAAATGCGGTAGTTGCCGCTCACTTTGTCCATGTACACCAGCCCGTGGTTGGTCGAAGCCCATATGTTGCCGTCGTTATCGGTGATCAATGAATGTATTGACGAGTCGGGAAAACCGTTGTTGCGTATCCATGACTGCTGTCCGTCGGGCGATATCCTGAACAATCCGTAGCCGGTACCTACCCACATGTCGTTGTTGTCGCAATGCACGGCATATATGTCATTGACGCTGCGGGTGTTGAAGCTCCCTTGTAGCGCCACATTTCTCATTTCGCCGTCTGACGATATCTTGAACAGTCCGTGTCCGCGGTTGCCGCACCATATATTGCCCTGCTTGTCGGCTGCCATGGCAAAAAAGAAGTTGCTGCTCAGATTGCCGTTGTTTATGCTGTATTTACGTTCTATGTCAAGCGACGGCAGTCCGTTTACGTAGGTTATCGAGGCTTTGATTATGCCCATGCCTACCGTGGCTATCCATAGTTTGCGGTCGGTTGTCTCTATTATGCCGTGAACATATTTTACGTTTTTGCCGCCCTGTATATTGACTATGTTGTCGGAGCCTTCGGGCTTGTAGTCGATACCCTCGTCGCTGCCTATCCACATGCCTCCGTCAGATGCGGCACATACCGCGTATACAGAGTTGTTGAGAAGTCGTGAGTTGCCGGTATTGAAGAATTTGGGACTGAAGTACTCGTTGCGGCTTTTCCACGGGTCGAAATTCTCGATTTTGATAAGTCCGTCGCCCTTTGTGCCGAGCCACAGTGTATTGTTGTCGTCCAAGTAAATGGCGCGGATAGGATTCTTGATCGATGCGTCGATGTATTCATACGTTACGGAGCGCGACGAGTAGTCGTCGTTGGCGTAGGCGTACAGTCCCTGACCGTCGGTGCCGATCCATATTATGTCCTGATGCCGGTCGGGGTATAGGCAGAATATGGCGCAATTTATGCCGATGTCATTTATTGTCACCGTGTGGTCGGCATTGTTTATATCAATACGCAACACTCCGTTGTTGAAGCCTACAAAAAACTGTCCGGCGGCATTTCTCACTATGTCCTCGACTTCGCCGAAACGTCCGCTTAGGTCCGACAAATTGACCCCTTCGATTGTCGTGGATTGATTGTTGGCGTCATACATGACGAGCTCGCCGTCTTGCAGCAGCATGAATATGTCATCGTTATGTATCCATACGTTTTTTATCGCTATGTCATCGATTTTTGAATGTGATCTGACGGAGATATTGTTATCCGACATATTGAGGTCAAGACGGTATATGCCGTCATCGGCAAACACGATGAGGCGGTCGCCCATAGCCGTTATGCCGCGGGGTGCGGTAGTAAGGCCCGTATTCATCAGTTGGGTGAATGTGCGGGTCGGGTCGGGTATGGAATAATAGAGGGCGTTGCCTGTGGTGAGTACGTAAGTCACGCCGTTGTCATCGGTCGAAAGATAGTCATGCTCGCGGAACTGGTTGAAGCCGGCTACCTCGGGTGTGTTCGGCAAGACGAGGTTCAGCCCGTATGGAGTCATTATCCAGTGTGAGTCGTCAGGACCCTCGCTGATGGCTGTTATAAGGCGCCCCGACAATGCCGCGTCGTTGGCCATTGAAGTGAACGGGGTTATGGTGCGTCCGTTATATATGTCAAGGCCGTCGCATGAACCGATCCACAAAAATCCGCGGTCATCTTGGCTCAGTGAGAGGATGGCGCTGTTTGACAATCCGTCGTCGTTGGTATAGCGGTGGATTGAGTACGGCGATGCTGTCAAGGATAATATCGTTACGATTATCGTAATGACAGAGCGAGGTATTTTATTCATATATGATTATAGATGTATAGTAATGGCTACTTTTCATGGCAAGAGTCGTTATGACACTATGGATAATTACTGATGCAAAGGTAACTTATAAATTTGTCTTAAAAAACTTTTTTAATGACAAAAAGAGACAAATTTTTACTTAAAAAGTCAGGTGGCCGACCGTCCTTCATCATGTGAATTTTATGCTTGTGCTCGATTGTGCCAAAAAAGTGTATTTGTGTGCCAAAGCGCATATAAACAATGGTTTGTCACGATATTGTACGGTTTGTACGTTTGATTTGTACTATTTTTGTGTTGACCGTTAAACCAATAATTATGAACAGCATTTTTAATAAACTTGTAATGTGTTCGGCAGGGTTGGCCGCCATATGTATGCCTCACGGCATATCGGCTGACGATACCGCCGCAAACCGACCGACCGCTTACCTTGTGTCGGACGCTCATCTTGATACACAGTGGAACTGGGATATACAGACCACTATAAAGGATTATGTATGGAATACATTGAATCTGAATCTTGAGCTTCTCAATAAGTATCCCGACTATGTGTTTAACTTTGAGGGTGGTGTGAAATATGCGTGGATGAAAGAGTACTTTCCCCGCGAGTACGAGATGATGAAGCCCTATATCAAAAACGGACGGTGGCATATATCGGGCGCAAGCTGGGACGCTAACGACGCTATCGTGCCCTCCACCGAATCGGCGATACGAAATATTTTGCTCGGTCAGGAGTTTTACCGCAATGAGTTTGGAGTGGAGAGCACCGATATATTCTTGCCCGACTGCTTCGGCTTCGGATGGACTTTGCCTACGATAGCGTCGCATTGCGGCCTCATAGGCTTCTCTTCGCAGAAGCTGGGATGGAGGCAGAAGCCGTTTCACGGCGACAGCCGTTATCCGTTTTCCATAGGCCTCTGGCAGGGTGTCGACGGGTCAAAGATAATGATGGCCCATGCTTACATATATACCCAACGGTGGAATAATGAGGATCTTACCCGAAGCGAGCTCCTTTTGTCAAGGGCTTCTGAAAGTCCTCTTAATATAGTGTATCATTATTATGGTACGGGTGACATAGGCGGTTCGCCCACCATAACGTCGGTCGACGCTGTGGAGCGTGCGCTGTCGGGCGACGGGCCGCTGAAAGTATACAGTGCCGCGAGCGACCGTATGTATAAGGACTTCCTTCCGTATGACAGCCATCCCGAATTGCCCGAGTACAACGGAGAGTTGCTGATGGACGTGCATGGTACGGGCTGTTATACCTCGCAGGCCGCCATGAAGCTGTACAACAGGCAGAACGAGCTGCTTGGCGATGCCGCCGAGCGTGCTTCGGTCGGAGCAGAAATGCTCGGTATGCTCGATTACCCCTCGTCTTCGCTTACCGAGGCATGGCGCAGGTTTATTTTACACCAGTTTCACGATGACCTGACCGGTACGAGCATACCTCGCGCGTATGAGTTTTCGTGGAATGATGAACTGCTGTCGCTGAAGCAGTTTGCCAATACGATGACTGCGGCCGTCGGTGCTGTGTCGGAGCGTCTTGACACACGTGTCAAAGGCACGGCGGTAGCTGTGTACAATCCGCTTGGTTTCGCCGCTACCGATATTGTGAAAATATCGGTGCCCGCCTCCAAGCAGGCCTCTAAAATCGAAGTGTATGATGCGCAAGGTCGTCCCGTGTCGGTACAGAAGTTGCCTTATAGCGACAATAAGGTGCATTTTCTTGCCCGCGTGACGGTGCCGGCCAACGGCGTCGAGGTCTTTGACGTAAGAATAAGCGGAAAGGGCAATGATGTCGACAAGGCTGTAGCTGCCGACGGCATCGAGAATTCACGTTACAGGCTGAAGCTTGACGCCAACGGCGACATAGTGTCGCTTTATGACAAGTCAGCTGACAAAGAACTTGTGAAACCCGGCAAGTCCATACGTCTGGCCATGTTTAATGAAAATGAGTCGTATCCATGGCCGGCTTGGGAGATAATAAAGAAAACCATTGACGCCGACCCCGTGTCGATTACCGGCAATGTGTCGGTCAGGCTGATTGATGACGGGCAGTTGCGCAAAACTCTGTGTGTGACAAAAACCGCAGGCGATTCAAAATTCACGCAGTATATACATCTGTATGAAGGAGAGCTGGCTGACCGTATAGACTTCGAAAATGTGGTCGACTGGCGTTCGCTCAATTCATTGCTTAAGGCGGAGTTCCCGCTCACGGTCTCCGATACGGAAGCTACCTATGACCTCGGTATCGGTACTATAAGACGCGGCAATAACACCGATATAGCATATGAGGTGCCGGCGCAATACTGGGCCGATCTTACCGACAAGGATTCGTCATATGGCGTGACAATCATGAATGACTGCAAATATGGCTGGGACAAGCCCGACGATAATACTTTGCGCCTTACGCTTCTGCATACCCCCAAAACTGACCGCGGGTATGCCTATCAGGATCATCAGGATCTCGGTCATCATGTGTTTACATACAGTATTGTAGGTCATTCGGGCAAGCTCGATACCGCCGATGCGCGTCGTCATGCCGAAGTCCTCAATCAGCGCATGAAGCCGTTTGTCGTACCCAAGCATAAGGGCGACCTCGGCCGGTCCTTCTCGCTGGCATCGGTCGATAACGGCAATATACTTATCAAGGCTCTTAAGAAAGCTGAAAGTTCCGATTATTATGTGGTACGCGTGTATGAGACAGGAGGAGCCCGTCAGGATGGCAATATAACGTTTGCCGCCGATATCGTGGAGGCTTTTGAGGCCGACGGTACCGAAAAGACTGTTGCTCCGGCGCAATTCAAAGGTAAGTCGCTTGCCGTTTCGGTAAAGCCTAACAGTCTTAAGACTTACAAAGTGAAGCTGGCTAAGGACGCGCCGGTCAAGCGCAACTTTATGGCTCTGCCACTCGACTATGACCGTAAATGCTTTACTTGGAACAATTTTACAGGCGACGGAGAGTTCAGTGAGTCCTACACGTATGCCGCCGAACTTGTGCCGTCCACACTTGTATCGGATGGCGTGACTTTCGAGCTGGAGAACAAGGCTTTGTTCAACGGCCATACTTGCAAAGGCGATACGCTGAAGCTCCCTGAAGGCCATAAATTCAATAAGTTGTATATTCTTGCTGCGGCTGCCATGGAGGATGCGGCTGTGTCGGGTACTGTGCGTGCCGGTAAAAAGGCTACCGATATAGTCGTGCCGTCATATACCGGATTTATAGGCCAATGGGGACATGAAGGCCACACGGAGGGCTATCTTTACGATGCTGACGTGGCATGGACCGGTACCCACCGTCATTCGCCTAACGGTGACCATCCTTATGAGTTTACCTACATGTACCGTATTCCGGTCGATATACCGGCCAATACAACCGAAATCATACTTCCCGACAATAAGGACCTTGTAGTATTTGCCGCTACAGCCGTGGAGGAGGAGTATGCACCGGCTGTTGCCGCCGCCGAATTGTTCCGTACGGCCAATGTGGATAACAAGCCCCTGAATATGGCCGGTAAGGGCTCGGTGAAGGAGAATATCCTGCGGCCCGAGCATGTAGTGGCTTCATCCGGTTTCACCAATGACCGGGAAGCCCCCGCATTATTGGTGGACGGAAACGTCAATACAAAATGGTGTGACGTGGGAAATACTCCGAGTTTTGTCGAATTTGACCTCGGACGCCCTGAGACTTTCACTTCATGGAAGATAGTTAATGCGGGCAATGAAAACAATTCGTATGTTACGGGCGCATGGCTTGTGCAGACCCGCAATGCCCCGGGTGAAGACTGGAAGACCGTTGAATGTGTTACCGCCAATAACCTGAATGTCCTCTCCAAGAAGTTTGATGACGAGGTTACCGCGCGTTACGTGCGTCTGTATGTGCTTCAGCCGGCTCAGAGTACCGGAGGCGAGGCTACACGTATATATGAATTTGCCTTATATAAATAAGTTGTGTTATGATGAATGGCAAGACAATATTTTGTACGTTGATGTCGGCCGTTTTGGTCGCATGCTCGTCGGTCAACGAGACGGCTCCGATAGACTATGTCAACCCGTTTTTGGGCACGGCCACGCTGTGGGAGCCTGAAGACCTCGGATATGTACGTACGTGGGAGCAGCGTACATGGGGCGCGGAGATTTATCCCGGGGCCACCCTGCCTAACGCTATGGTGCAGTGCAGTCCGGTGACGCAGTTTCGCAGCGGTGCCGGATATCAGTACGAGGACTCCGTAATATATGGCTTCTCGCATACCAACAAGGGGCACTGGAATCTTCTTCATGTGCCTGTATTGCCCGTGACGGGAGAGGTCGCTCCGTCAGACTATTGTTCAGGTTACTCCCATGAGCGCGAGAGTGCTTCGCCCGGATATTATCAGGTGTATCTTGACCGTTACGGAGTGGATGTCGAACTGACCGTGACTCCCCGGTGTGCGTATCACCGTTATACATACCGTGCCGATGATGACAAACGGGTTCTTGTCGACATACGCCGCAGCAATAACCATGTGAGTGAATGGGACATATATAAGGTTGACGACAATGCCTTTGCCGGTTGTCAGAACGGCGAGGGTAAGATATACTTCTATGCGTCGACCAATTATAAGATAGATTCATTGAGCATGATTAAGGATGACAAGCATGAGGTGGCTGTCGTGGATTTTCTTGACAGCCGCTCGGAAAATCCGTTGGAGATGCAGATCGGATTCTCGTTTGTCAGTGTCGATAATGCCAAGATGAATCTGGAGAAAGAGATGGCCGGAAAGGATTTCGCCACCGTGCATGATGCCGCCCGCGACACATGGAGCCGACTGCTTGGCAAGATTAAGGTTGAAGGAGGTACCGAGCGGCAGAAGGGTATATTCTATTCGTGCCTTTATCATGCGTTTAAGTGGCCCGCGCTTCGCAGCGACGTAAATTGTGATTATACCGATGTCAACGGCGAGGTGGTGAACAACGGGTTTCATTATTATACCGACCCGTCTTTCTGGGACGATTACCGCAATAAGCTTGTGCTGCTCGGTATGATATCGCCCGATGTCACGATTGATGTTATTAAGTCGATAACAGACAAGGGCGAGAAACGCGGAGGCTACATGCCGACATTTTTCCACGGCGATCATGCATCTACGTTTGTGGCCGGCAGTTGGGCACGCGGTCTGCGCGATTTTGACCTTGAGCGTGCGTATAAGCTCATACTTAAGAATGCCACTGTGCCGGGACGCGGAGGCAGGCGCTATCTTGATGAATATATGGCGCGTGGATGGATTGCCGAGAAAGATACAGTCAATGTGCTCACACATCAGGAGTACAAGGGTGGCGTGACAAAAACCGTCGAGTATGCATATGATGATTATGCGGTGGCGCAGGTGGCGCGTGAACTTGGCGATACGGCCAACTACAATTTGCTGATGGCGCGTGCGCTGAATTACCGTAATCTTTTTGACCCGTCGACAGGTTTTTGGCGCGGTAAGATAGATGACGGTTCGTGGGTAGCCGAATTTGATCCGTATTACCCGTATTATCAGCATATGTACCGTGAGGCAAATGCATGGCAGTCGCTCTTCTTTGCCCCGCACGACCCCGAAGGCATGATTGCTCTTTATCCGAGTCATGAGGCGGTGGAGGCTAAGCTCGACAGCCTGTTCTCAGAGCCGTGGCGCGGCTACGAGGCCCATAACATGACCGGATTTATCGGAAACTATTGCCATGGCAATCAGCCTGACCATAGCGTGCCGTATACTTATTATTTTATTGACCGTCAGCCAAAGGCTCAGGCTGTGCTTGACAGTATCATGGACCGGTTTTATGACATGGGGGCCGAGCATCTCGCTTTGGCCGGTATGGATGATGCCGGCGAGATGACATCGTGGTATGTGTTTAATGCCATAGGTCTGTACACATACTCGCCTGCCGATGCCGAGTATCTTGTGACAGTGCCTTTGTTTGACACGGTGACATTTGACCTTGGCGGAAAAGATTTTACCATAAAGCGCAAGGGCACAGGCCGTAAAATAAAGACCATAACCGTTGACGGGAAGCCTGTTGACGGCTATAAGGTGACGCACCGCGATCTTGCGGCCGGCAAGACTGTGGTTATAGAGACCGAGCCCGAATCATAAAGCGTAATTCGGCATAAAATAGTTGGAGTGTTTTGCGGACGTCGCTGCCACGGCGCCCGCAAAACTTTTTTTATTTGTAGCAACGCGCATCGGGCATCACGGGCGCCGCGTTGCCGGCAAGATACTGTTCAAGATATTCCTTATAAAGGAAGAGCGGTATGCGGTCTATGCCGTGCGCCGCAAGCATGGCCGACACGCGGTCGATCTCCGACTTGATGTGGCGGTGTATGAGGTTGTAGCGCTTGGCTATAAGGCGTATGTATTTGCGGTCCTGCTTGACGAGACGTCCGGCCTCGATGGTGGCAGGTGCGCGGTATACCTCGGCGGCAGCCTCACGGCGACGGCGCTGATAGGATGCAGCCTTCGCACGGCGGTCTATGACGGGTTTAAGCAGATTGAACACACATTGCGCTATGGGATTGAGGTCACACGGCTCGGTGGCTGTCAACTGATACTCCTTGATGGCGTCGATGAGGGGTTGCTGAAGTTCTGCGGGAAGCATGGCTATGGACTCGCTCCAAGCCTTGTCAAATTTCGGTGTACGTTTCATAATATCGTGATTGGTTTAAGTATAGTTTCCCGCAAAGATAATACGATGAAATACCGTTTTTATGTACAATCGGGCATTAACAGTTTGTTTTCATGATAAATAGCTTACAATCCGCGAGTTAATCCGCGATTTAATGTTAGTTAATGTGGAAGCGCACAATATGTTAACGCGTCTGTCGGCAGCCCGTGCAGTCCTACGGTTTAACCTCCCAAATAAGGGAAAAACGGTTGTGGCCGGTAGGGACGCCAGTACCACGGCGTCCGGCTACGCCCCACATGGCCTTCTACAACCACCATGCCGCGTGGATATCCACAACCTCCGACCTGTATGGTCCTCCGGCTACGCCCCGCATGGCATCTTGTATGGTCATCCGGATATGTGGGCGCCGTACTACTGGCGCCCCTACCAATCCGTTATATTTTAACAGTTCAACAGGGTTTTGCTGCTGATTGATGTTTGTGGGCGGGGGTGAAAAGAAAGAAGCCACCGACAATTAGCGTCGGTGGCTTCCGGTAGCAAAGTAGAGATTGTGGTAGCCCATAGGAGAATCGAACTCCTCTTTCAAGAATGAAAATCTTGCGTCCTAACCGATAGACGAATGGGCCGTAAAAGGTTGTGTTTCCGTCAGAGCGGACACATACTCCTTTTAAGCGTTGGCAAGCTTGTTGATGTGGCGAGCGAGTGAGCTCTTGAGGTTGCCGGCTTTGTTTTTGGAGATAGTACCTTTTCTTGCAAGACGGTCAAGCAGTGAGCTTACCTTGTTGTAAGTTTCGGTAGCCTCAGCCTTGTCAGTCATTGCGCGGAGACGACGCACGGCGTTGCGGGCGGTCTTTGCGTAGTAGCGGTTACGGAGTCGACGTGACTCTGTCTGACGGATTCTCTTAATAGATGACTTATGATTTGCCATTATAAAAAGTTCGTTTTGTTGTTATTATAATTATGGTAGCCCATAGGAGAATCGAACTCCTCTTTCAAGAATGAAAATCTTGCGTCCTAACCGATAGACGAATGGGCCGATAATGCGCTTGGCGCAAAAGCGAGTGCAAATATAGACACTTTTTTTTTCTCTCGCAAATATTTTTCAATAAAACCCTCATTTAACGACTGTTCACTATCGGTTTTAGGGCAATTTGTTTATGTCGTGGTGGGAATCGGGTAGAAATGTGTAAATTTGTATCGGTCGCCGTAGTGGCGGCAGCATGTCGGCAAACGGCACTCGGATTATGCTTAAATCGCTTCATTGCATAGCATTGCGTACGGTCAGGTACAATGACCGCCATAATATAGTCACGGCGTATAGCCGCGAGCAGGGACGTGTGTCGTTGCTTGTGGCTGCCGGACGGTCGCGTGAGGCGTCAAGGCAGAGGGCGCTGACTATGCCTATGTCATTGTTTGAGTGCGTGGCCGACGTGAAGTCGGGACGTGATATATACAGCATGCGCGAGGTAAGGCAGTCGGTGCCGCTCCACGATATGTACAGCCATCCGGTCAAGATAACCGTGGCTATGTTTTTGGCCGAGGTGCTCGGAGTCATACTCCGTGAAAGTCAGGAAGACAACATGCTGTTTGGCTACATGGCCCACGCTATAGGCGTGCTTGATGCGGCCGATGATATGTCGACCGCCAATTTCCCCGTGGCATTTATGTATGGCCTCGGCCGGTTTACAGGCATAGAACCCGACATGTCGACTTATGCTCCCGGACGTGTGTTTGACATGGTCGACGGGGTGTTCAGGGTGTCGCTGCCCCTTCACCGCGATTTTCTGGAGGGCGACGATGCCGCTGCGGTATATGTGCTTTCGCGTATGAACTGGGACAATATAAGGCGATTCCGGTTTAATCGCGTTCAGCGCAGACGTATTCTTGAGGTGGTCATGCGCTACTATACCCTGCACTACGCGTCGTTGTCTTCGATTAACTCGATTGCAGTGCTGAAAGAGCTGTTTGATTAGACAGATAAAAAACGCGATTGACTCGTCGGCCAACCGCGTTGTTCATATCTGTATACTCAGACACCGACGACGGCGATTTCATCCGTCTGTTTTGAGATTGCTATCTCTCGCTGTCCTTCAGTTCTTTGTCTGTAAAACGTTGTACATGGGGCTATTGTTTAATTAGCAATAGTTAAAGATTGTGTCTAATAAAACTTAGCCGGATTACCGCGATACCTTGTAGTCGGGGCGGTCAGGTATGGGTACAAAAAAAGGGCAAGCTTACTACATCGCACCGCTACAACCCGGTACCGTTGCTCCGGTCAAGGCCTGGCGGAGTTCCCGGGGAGCTGGTCGTGTAGGACTTACCCGCTGCAAAGTTACTGCTTTTTTCAATAATGACAAGCGTTGTTAAGAAAAATTCATTACTTTTGCGGAAGTATAGTCCGGAAAGCAACATATATTGCGATGGATTAGTATATTTTAAGGAAGAAGTATGAAGATATTTTTGTTTGGCGCGACGGTGTCTGTACTATTGTTGGCTGCTATCAGTGTTAGTGCACGACAACTGTCGGTCAGGGAGGCAACGGCTCTTGCCGAGGAGTTCGCATCGAAGAATATGGCTAAAAATGACGTATCGCGTAGCGTTGCCGACGAGATGAAGCTCGTGTATTCAGCCACAATGCCTGATGCCGCTGTTGACGAGACGGCATATTATGTCTTTGACCGGGGCACCGACGGCGGTTATGTGATTGTGTCGGGCGACGACAGGCTGCGTCCTGTACTCGGCTATGCCGCGCAAGGTCGGTTTGATGAGGACTCTATCCCGCCTAATATGCGGTGGTGGCTCGGTGAATATGCCCGTGAGATTGCCGCGTTCCTGTGCGGACCGTCAGAAAGCGGTGCGGTGCTTACCCGTGAGCCTGTCAGCAGCGGTAGCGCAGGGCGTAGCGAGGTGGCGCCGTTAGTCACCACCAAATGGAATCAGACCACTCCGTATAATGACCAGTGCCCATCATTCCGGGGCCGGAAGTCGGTTACGGGCTGTGTGGCTACGGCAATGGCGCAGATAGTCAATTATCACAACTGGCCGCAAGGCACGGGTTCGGGAATGTACTCCTATACTCTCGTCGGACTTACCTCAAAGGTGCAGTTCAATTACGGCACCACTACTTTCGCTTGGGCCAATATGCTTGATGATTATTCAGTGGGTAATCCCGGCTTTTCACAGAAAATGGCTGTTGCCAATCTTATGCTGGCTTGCGGAGTAGGTGTACATATGAAGTATTCGCCTGACGAAAGCGGTGCTTTTACATTGGCTGTGCCTTATGCCCTTATCAATTATTTCAAGTATGATGGTGCGGCGCGCATGCTGATGCGTGACTATTACTATACGTCGGAGTGGGAAGATATAGTATATGGCGAAATTGCCGCCGGCCGTCCCGTGCTGTATTCCGGCGCTAATGAAGAGGGGGCGGGACATGCCTTTGTCTGTGACGGATACGGAGCCGACGGACTGTTTCATATCAACTGGGGCTGGGGCGGATATTATGACGATTATTTCGCGCTGTCGGCGCTTGATCCTGAGGGGCAGGGCACCGGCGGCAATATCGGCGGATTTAATTACGGTCAGGATGTGATTATAGGTATAAAGCCGGCCTCGGGTACGGCGAAAAATAACGGATGCATATTGAGCGGAGGTGCGTTTATTTATGACGACAACAAGTTCAAGACTTCTGACGGAATGTTTAATTACTATCCGCAGGCGTTTAAGGGCGAAGCCGGTGTTGAGGTGGTCAAGGCTGATGCCGGTGGAACCGGTACTTTCATTACCGTCGGGCCGATGGACTGGGGTGCTGCCAATATAGTTACCGGCAACTTGCCGGGATATAACGTAGCGTGGCCTGTTTCGATTGTGTCCGGACTTCAGCCGGGAAACTACAAAGTGTATCCGGCATGGAAGGGTATGGCCGGGCGATGGGAGCGCATGCTGTGTCCGGTTTCAGAACAATGTTTTGTGACACTTACCGTAACTTCCGACGGTCAGTACGTGTATAGCAATGAAGGACCAGTGACAGGAGTGACGGACATCGTTGCCGATGACGGTTTCAAGGTATATGGGCAAGCTTCGTCCGTAGTGGTAGCCGGTGCTGCCGCCGGCGGTATGGTCGAGGTATATGATTTGCGTGGAGTGCTTGTCGCAAGAACAAAGGCTTCGCCTGATGATACCGTAATATCGCTTGCGCCGGGCATTTATGTAGTGCGTTGCGGCACCCGCTCCAAGAAGGTCTCGGTCGGTGGCCGGTAAAATGAATCAATGTAAAAATACGGTTGTTAAACGGCCAATGTTAGTAGGGACGCCGGTACCACGGCGTCCGGCTGCGACCCGTATGGTCTTTTACAATTGCTTTGCCGTAGGCCATCCGGATATGCGGGCGCCGTACTACATGCGCCCCTTCCAATCCGTTATATTTTAACACTTCAACCGGCTTTTGCTACTGACCCGGTTTGAGGCTGTCAATACCGGCGCCGATGGCTGTATGTCGATAAAAAAAAGGTCCGTTCACGAAAATGAACGGACCTTAAGGAAGGGATTGCGCTTCAAGATGGACTCGAACCAACGACCCTCTGATTAACAGTCAGATGCTCTAACCGACTGAGCTATTGAAGCTTTGTATGTTAATTGCCTTCCTTTGCGCTTCAAGATGGACTCGAACCAACGACCCTCTGATTAACAGTCAGATGCTCTAACCGACTGAGCTATTGAAGCATTGAAAGTTTGCTTTGTTTCCGACTTTTCGGAAATTGCGATGCAAAATTACGCCCAATTTTTTTATTATGCAACATTTAAGCCATAAAAATGTGCCGAACCGCTCATTTTTATAATGGCAGGCGTGAAAATCACATGTTTCGGGCAATGATGTAGTCAAACATCGACACGAATGTGTCGCGGATTTCCGATGCCGGAAACTCCATGATTATGTTCACGGCCTCATTGCGGAGCTCCTCCATACGACGGTATGCGTAATCTATGCCGCCGGCGGCCTTGGCGTAATCGATTAGTCGGGCTATCTCGCCGGCGCTCAGGGAGTCGTTGCAAACAAGCCGGTACATATTGTCGCGTTCCGGAAGGTCATTGCGCGACAGGGCATATAGCAGCGGCAGCGTTACCTTGCCTTCGCGCAGGTCGTTGCCGGTAGGTTTGCCTATGCTGTCATCGGCAAAATAATCAAATATGTCATCGCGGATCTGGAAGCACTGGCCGAAGAGCCACGCGAAGCGTCCGAGCCGGTCTATGTCGCTGTCGGAAGCATTGACAGAGTATCCGCCCATTTTTGTACATGCCACGAAGAGCGATGCCGTCTTTTTGCCTATTATATTAAGGTATGCTTTTTCATCAAGTATATGGCGGCGTGCCTTGCTTATCTGGTCGATTTCGCCGAGCGACAGCGTGCGCCCGAGGTCGGCTATGGTGTTTATGATGCGCAGGTCATCGGTAGCCACTGCCTGCCTTAGCGAGCAGGAAGTGAAGAAGTCACCCGTGAGTACGGCTACATGATTGTCCCATATGGCGTTAATTGTGGGTCGGTTGCGTCGGGTATGGGTATCGTCGACCACGTCGTCATGTATGAGCGAGGCGTTGTGCAGCATTTCTATCGCCGCTGCGGCCGATATGGTCACGTCGTTGATGTCGCCGAGCAACTTTGCGCTTAATATGACAAGTATGGGACGTATCTGTTTGCCTTTTGTCTTAAGATAGTTGCCGACTATCTCATTCATCATTTCATTGGATGTAGACAGCGTATCGACCATGCACGTGTTGAGCTGTCGTAATTCAGGGGCGATTGTATGTTGGATGTTGTCTAAAATCGTCATGTCGGCAAATTGTTGTGCAAAATTAGTAAAAGTTACAATTTATAGCTATATTTATGCTGTAATTTATTATCGATATATTAATATACTTACCCGATGGCTGACAACAAACTGTTTTTACTTGATGCATATGCATTGATATACCGGGCCTATTATGCGCTTATAAGAGCTCCGCGCCTTACCGCCCACGGCTTCAACACTTCGGCCGTTTTCGGCTTTGTCAACACTCTTGACGAGGTGTTGCGCCGTGAAAATCCCACTCATATAGCTGTATGCTTTGACCCGCCGGGGCCGACATTCCGTCATGAGGCGTATCCGGAGTATAAGGCACAGCGCGACAAGCAGCCCGAGGACATAACCATGTCGCTGCCTTATATAAAGGAGATTGTAAAGGCTTACGGCATACCGGTGGTGGAGGTACCCGGATACGAGGCCGACGATGTGATAGGCACTTTGTCGCGCAAGGCCGAGCAAAGCGGACTTATAACCTATATGATGACTCCCGACAAGGACTACGGACAGCTGGTGACCGACAAGGTGCTCATGGTAAAGCCCGGTCAGCGCGGAAGCGATATGGAGATACGCGGTCCTAAAGAGATATGCGAGAAGTACGGCATAGACTCACCCTTGCAGGTAATAGACATACTTGCCCTCGAAGGCGACGCCGTGGACAATATCCCCGGATGTCCGGGAGTAGGGCAGAAGACCGCATCCAAGCTGATATCCATATGGGGAAGCGTGGAAAACCTTATCAAACATGCCGACGACCTCAAAGGTGCCGTGCAGAAGAAAATAATTGACAATGCCGAACAGATAAAGTTCTCCAAGTTCCTTGCCACCATAAAGACCGATGTGCCTGTGGATCTTGATCTTGATGAGCTGAAGCGTGGCGACCGTGACATTAACGCATTGCGCAAGGTATTTACCGAACTTGAGTTCCGCACATTCCTCAGGAAACTCGGTTCGGCTTCGGCTGATGAGGAGGGGGAAAGCGCTCCCGATTCAGCTGTGCAAAAGCGCGACGGCGCGATGCCTTCTCTGTTTGACGACATTGTGGCGGCCGATGCGGAACCGGGAGCGGTAACCACGTCGTTGGCCGACATGCAGGTGTCTTACCGTGAACTCTCCTCGACTGACGATATATCGCGGTTTGTAAGCGAGGCTGTCGCCTCGTCATGCATCGGTGTGGCGTTTTACGTATCGGGAGCCGAAGCCATGACCGCGTCGTGGAATGGTATTGCGGTCACCGCCGAAGCGGGTGTGGCCCGGTATATAGCCCTGCCTGTGTTTCCCGAGCAGCGTCGGCTTGTAGTCGATGCCTTGGCTCCGCTTTTTACCACTCCGTCGCTTACGGTTGTCAGTCATGACGTGAAGCGCGACCTTATATTACTTCGGCGTGAGGGTATCGATTGGACTTCCGGATATTATGACACTTCGGTAGCACATTACCTCCTCGAACCGGAGATGAACCACACTTTGCCCCGTGTGGCGCTCGCATATCTCGATTATAAGACAACCGAATACACCGAAGAGGAGCCCGCACGCAGAAAATCGGCCGGTAAGATTGTGCCCGGCGAAGAAATGATGCTCTTCTGTGAAACGGCCGATGTGACCCTGCGTCTGTACGGCAGACTCTCAGCCGCCATAGACGCTTCGGGGCTCGCTCATCTTATGACCGACATAGAATTGCCGCTGATAAAGGTGCTTGCCGATATGGAGTGGACCGGCGTAAGAGTGGATGTGCATGTACTTGCCGAACTATCGCGTAAATTCACCGCTCGCCTTCACGAGATGGAAAAACGGGCATATGAACTTGCCGGAGAGGTGTTTAACATAAGCTCACCCACGCAGGTGGGCAGCGTACTGTTTGAGCGTCTGAAGCTTGACCCCAACGCCAAGCGCACCAAGCGCGGGGCCTATTCCACCACCGAGGAGATTCTTGAGAAGTATCGCGACGCTCATCCTATAGTCGAGCTGATACTTGACATAAGAGGTCTGCGCAAATTGCTCGCCACATATGTCGACGCTTTGCCGGCGCTTGTCAATCCACGCACGGGTAAAATCCACACTACCTATACACAGACGGTCACCGCTACGGGCCGTATATCGTCATTAAGTCCCAACCTTCAGAATATACCTATACGTACCGAGGAGGGCCGTGAGATAAGACGTGCGTTTATTGCCGACAAGGGCGACCTGTTCATGAGCGCCGATTACTCGCAGATAGAACTCCGTGTCATAGCCGACATAAGCGGTGACAAGGACATGATAGAGGCTTTTGTGGCCAATGCCGACATACACCAGTCGACTGCGGCCAAGATATATCATGAGAATCTGTCGGATGTCACCGAGGAGCAGCGCCGCAGGGCCAAGACCGCCAACTTCGGTATAATTTACGGCATATCGGCTTTCGGACTCGCGCAGCGGCTGCACATACCGCGCTATGAGGCCCGCGAGCTTATAGAGGGGTATTTCCGTACCTACCCCCATATAAAGGACTATATAAATGATGCCATAGAAAAGGCCCGTTCAGAAGGTTATGTGACTACTATAATGGGACGCAAGCGCATGTTGCCCGATATAAACTCCCGCAATGCGGTGGTGCGCGGATATGCTGAGCGCAATGCCGTCAACGCCCCCATACAGGGCTCGGCCGCCGATATAATAAAATTGGCTATGGTCAATATTGCCGACGAGTTTGCCAAGACAGGGCTTAAGTCAAAGATGATAATGCAGGTCCATGACGAACTCATATTCAATGTCGTGCCCGAAGAACTCGCACGGGTGCAGGAGATTGTGACCCGGCTTATGTCGGGGGCTTACAAGGGACGTGTGCCGCTTGTGGTGTCGGCCGGCATAGGACAGAACTGGCTGGAGGCCCACTGACGAGGCTTGCGGATCAGCCCTTTGCCGTGGATTGTGGCTCTGTGTAGTTGTCAAGGGCTCTGCGCAGCGAGTCGACCATGATGCCGCACAGTTCAGGCGGCCCCAGCACGGTGAGTTTGGGTCCGTAGGAGAGTAGCTCCTGAACGAAGTCGGGGGTTATCTTGATATTGTAGTAAAATATCGAATAGCTGTCATGCAGTACTTCCTGCTGTGAGTGGTGCAGCGGCACTGAGCGGAAGTACTTTGCCTGACGCGGATCGGTGCGTATGGCCACACGTTTTACCTGCCCCTCGTCAAATATTATCCCGTAGCTGTCGTGGAAGTATGCTTCTGCGTCGAAATCTTCGGGTATGGTGTAGGTCGTGGTCTGCAGCGCCGGCTCTGTCATGCGGTCGAGCGCATAGGTCTTTATCGTGTCCTCTTTGACATTTCGGCCTGTCAGATACCACCGCTGCTTGAATATTTTCAGAAAGTACGGCTCGATTATTATGTCGCGTGTGGGATTGATACGTGTATACGGATGGTAGGAGAACTTTATCGGGCGTCGCTCTTTTAAAGCATCCACCACTATTGACAGGTGTTCGCGCGCCGATGGCACCTCCTCGAGAAATATCATGTCGCCTATGTCCTTTGCGTCGTTCAGTAGATTGCCTATGGAGGCCGAGTTCAGCATCCAGTTCATGACACTCTCATAGTGTTCGCCGCTCTCTTCTATGTAATATTCAAATGTCGACTGGTTGCACTCTATGTTTATTTTAAACAACTCCTCGATGGCGTTGCGGTAGGAGTAGAATGTGCGTCGGGGCAGGGGCTCACCGTTGGAGTAGGGTGAGCGTATCCACAGTTTGTTAAGCTCCTCGCGCGACAGCGAGCCGTAGCGTTTGATAGTGTCGATTAGCCATATATAGCGGCTGAATAAGTCTTTTGCCATAAGTGAATAAGATTGTTAAGGTTATCGGGCCTGTACGCTTTCTACCGGCGATGTATTCTTGGTTGACATAAATGCGAGTCCCGCACAGGTTATGACTGCGTTCAGTATGATGAGTTCGAAGCTCATTTCGTAGCCGTAAACTCTTCCAAGCGCTTGTTTTATTATATAGCATATAACGGGTGCGGCTATACATATGACCGGCACCATGCGGTCGTTGACCGACCGCCGGCTGAACATGCCGAAGGCAAACAGTCCGAGTATAGGGCCGTATGTGTATGATGCGAGCGTGTACACGGCGCTTATGGCGTCGTCTTCGTTAAGTATGTGGAACAGTATTATCACACAGCCCATGGTTACGGCCATGGCTATATGTACGCGCGAGCGCATGCGCGACAGACGTGTGTCCTCCATGGCGGCTCCGTTAAGTATGTCGACGGTGAACGAGGTGGTGAGCGACACCAGTGCCGAGCCTGCGGCGGAGTACGCGGCGGCTATCAGACCTATTATAAACAGAATGCCGGTTATGACAGGCAGTGAGGGGTGCGAAACCACAAGGCCGAATATCTCGTCGCTCTTTTCGGGCATTGAGAGTCCGGGGGTATTGTCGATATATATGACAAGCAGAGTGCCGAGCATGAGAAACAGCGCTATGACGAAAAACTGCATGATGCCGCTTGTAATCATATTTTTTCGACATTTTCTGAAGTCGCTGCATGCGAGATTGCGCTGCATCATGTCTTGGTCGAGTCCGTTAAGGGCTATGGCCATGAATATGCCGGCTACAAACTGCTTCCAGAAGTAAGTGCCCGCCGCCGGATCATCGAAGAAGAACATCTTTGACGAGTGGTGGCTGCCTATAGCGCCCGCTATGCCCGACACCGGCATGTCAAGATTGTCGGCTATGAAATATATGCACAGCGCTACTGAAAGTATAAGGCAAAGGCTTTTAAGCGTATCGGTCCAGATAAGCGACTTGACGCCTCCGCGAAAGGTATACAGCCATACAAGGGCCACGGTGGCCGCTACATTCACGCTGAACGGTATGCCCCACGGGTCGCATACGAGAGCCTGAATCACTATACATACCACAAAGAAGCGCACTGACGCCCCGAGCATCTTTGAAACAAAGAAAAACCAAGCACCGGTGCGGTAGCTGTTGAGCCCGAAGCGTTCACCGAGATAACCGTATATGGATATGAGATTGCGCCGGTAAAACAGCGGCACAAGCACAAAAGCTATTATCCAGTAGCCTGCTATGAAACCGAGTACCATCTGCAGATAGCTGTAGCCTTTGGCCGCCACCATGCCGGGTACGCTTATGAACGTGACTCCCGATATGGCCGCACCCATTGTAGCTATGGCCACTATAGGCCACGGAGCCTTGCGGTTGCCGGTGAAGAATCCGTCGTTGTCGGTGCGCCGCGATGCCAAGTGGCTTACGGTAAAGAGCACCGCAAAGTATGCTGCTATGCTTGCAAGTATTATCAGTGGGGTCATTTTTCGGGATATAAAAGGTATTTTGCGCGAAGTCTGCGGAATTGTGTGACTTCATCGGCCCATGTCGATTTTATCTCGTCAGCGTTTTTCCCTGATATGATCATCTGTCTTACCCGGGTGTTGCCTATGAGTTTGTCAAAGAATGAGGAGAAGAACCTTGCTTTCGATGCCTCGGGCATTGAGTTGTAGGCGTCGATGATGTAACTTAGGTCCACTCCCGCGGCTATTACGGAGTCGTGGTCTGATGCCGACAGGTCGGCTCCGAGGCAGCGTTTGCCGAGCAGCGGCGGATTCTTCGCCCCCGGCATGCTGCGGGGAGTAAACGAGAAGTCGTGGCCGCGCATGGCGGGATGACCGTATATCTTGAACGGGCTGTCGGTGCCGCGTCCTACACTTGCCGATGTGCCTTCAAAGAAGCAAAGCGAGGGGTACAGGTATATGGCCGTCATGTCGCGCAGGTTAGGCGACGGAGCTACCGGCAGCTCGTATCGTGTGGCGTGGGTGTAGCCTGTGCAGGGTATTACGGTTATGTCGGCTTCCATATTGTCGCGCAACCACTTTTCGCCGTTTGCCATCATGGCCAGCTCGCCCATGGTCATGCCATGCAGTACCGGTATCGGGAGCCGTCCTACTCCAGAGCGCAGTTTCATGTCGAGAACGGGGCCGTCCACACTCATGCCCAGCGGATTCGGCCGGTCGAGGACAATGACCGGAATGTCGTGTCGTGCCGCTGCCTCGATGAGGTTCAGCATGGTTATATAATAGGTATAAAACCGGGTGCCTACGTCCTGAAGGTCCACGGCTATGACATCGATGCCCTCCATGACTTTCGGGTCGGGGCTGTTTTTGCCTCCTGAATATAATGAGGCGACAGGTATGCCGGTCACGGGGTCGACGCTGTTTTTTACGTGCTCGCCTGCATCGGCTGTACCGCGGAAGCCGTGTTCGGGCGAGAAGAGTGTCACTACGTCTATGCCGTGTTCAAGCATTATGTCAAGAGTGTGGTGTCCGTCGACGAGTCCTGTGTGATTTGACAGGAGTGCCACGCGCTTGCCCTCCATCATCGGTTGGTAGAGGGCAATGCGCGAAGCTCCTACGGCGACTTCACCGGCCCGTGCCTCTAAGGTCACGGCGGCGAGTCCCGTCATCACAATCAACATATGTATCGAGTTAAGAATAAATCGTTTAAGCATTTTATGAGGTTAAATTCAATCTAATGAAAACTTAGGCGGAGTCAAAGATACAAAATATTTTACATCCTGATGTTGAAATGTCCTATTTGTGTGGGTCTTTGTTTTTTGCACTTTTGGACAGCATGCGGTGGCCTATGCGGCAATAGAGGCACTTTCTGGTCTCGCAATATTCGCGGCGGAGCTGTATCAGCGCTTGCGACGTGAAGGCGTCATTGCACTCTATGCCTCGCGAGGTGAACAGCGTAACGATAGAATTGCTTTCGGCTTTCAGCTCGTGCAGCATATTTATCGCCCGGTCGGCGCGTTCGGTGCTGTCGATGGTCAGGGCGTATGCATATAAAAGAGGTACGGCTACGTTTATGACAAGTATGTCGACTGAACTTCGGCTCAAGGCTGTGGCTTTCGGCTCGTCAAGCAGGCTGCTGAATGTGTAGTGACGTGCCCAGTAGCCGGTAAGCTCTATGTTGAAAAGCGCTCTTACGGCGTCGACTGTCGTGGCGTCGACGATGCGTGACATGAGTTTGAAGCCGCCAAAGAGCAGACAGCCTAAAAACGCTATGCGGCGATGGGGAAAATTGGCCGGCCGCATCCTCGACATCTTCCAGCCCGGCAACGCGGCGCGCTTAAGTGAGAATTTGTGCGCCAGAAATGCGTATTCGTTTTTAAGCAATGTCACATAGGGGTCGTCATCGGCGGCATTGTCAAGAAAGCCGGCTTGGCCGAAAAGCAGTGCCTCGATGCTCAGCTGTGAGTCGCTGTGTTTGTTGATGAACTGCAGCGGCAGACTCATGGCAAGCCGTTCAAACGGATCGCCGTTTACTCCGAACCCCAGCGCGCGGGCGAGGGTAATGTAGCAAACCGACTCCCAGTCGCCTGACATACGGTTGAGATGTGCCGATATACGGTCGGTTTTGGTGTAAAGACGGTTATAGGCCAGACTGTCAATCCATGAGTGGAGGTATATGGCGTCAAGGTCTTTTATCTCGTCGGCGCATGGCAGGTCATGGCACGATTTTGCCACAAGACTGTCGTAAGCCTGACGGAAGTCGGGAGCGCATGCCATGCGCATCTGCGGTATTGTGCGTCCGTCATCCAGTGTTATCGCGGTGTCATCTTTGCCGACCACATGTAGTATGACCGAGCGGTAGGCGGGGTCATCCTGATGACCGTGGCGGTACCAGTCGCTCGCCTTCACATGTATCTCTACGTCACCGGCCCACATCTCGTCGCCGATTCTTATTTTTGCGTTGAAAAAGTCGGGCCCGGAGTTTACGTTCAGTTGTCCCGGATCAATTACCGTCACGCGCCGCCGGTCGACTGTGAACATGTCGACGTGAGGCCATAGACGGTGCTGCCATATGTATTGCATGAGCTTTTCCACAGGATTGACGATATGGCACAAAGATAATCAAAAAAATTAGAAATCAATAGGGGAAAATGCGTAACTTTGTGTCATTATGACGGATGATGCAAGAATTTCTTTAACAGGCATGACCCTTGACCGGCTGCAGGAGGTGGCTGCGGAGTGCGGCATGCCCCGGTTTGCCGCACGGCAGATGGCCGACTGGCTCTATGTCAAGCGGGTAGAGTCGATTGACGATATGACAAACTTGTCTAAAAAGGCACGCGAGACATTATCGCAGCGCTATCGTGTGGGCCGTACGGCGCCAAAAGCATCGGCCCGGTCCGTCGACGGTACGGTGAAATATCTGTTTGAAGGCAAAGGAGGGCGTGACGTCGAAGCTGTATATATACCTGACCGCGACAGAGCCACGTTATGTGTGTCGTCGCAGGCCGGATGTCGTATGGGATGCAAGTTCTGCATGACCGGCCGACAGGGATTTCACGGCAATCTTACCGCCGGCGACATAATCAATCAGGTGCTCTCCATACCTGAAAGCGAGTCGTTGACCAATATCGTTTTTATGGGCATGGGTGAGCCTATGGACAATCTTGACGCCGTGCTCGACGCCATAACCGTACTTACCGCTCTGTGGGGACTTGCATGGAGCCCCAAGCGCATCACGGTGTCGACCATAGGTAAAATCGCCGAATTGAAGCGCCTGCTTGATGAGACAAAGGTTCATGTGGCCATAAGCGTACACGCGCCCACGGCTCCCCAGCGCGAGTCGCTTATGCCGGTAGAGAGGGCTTATCCGCTTAAAAACGTGCTTGAACTGTTGAGAAATTATGATTTCTCTCACCAGAGACGTCTGTCTATAGAATATATAATGTGGGGCGGCTTAAACGATACTCTGCGTCACGCGCAGTCGCTCGCCCGTCTGTTGAAGGGCCTTGACTGCCGTGTGAACCTCATACGTTTCCATGCCATACCCGACAGTGACCTGCGTACTTCCGACAGCTCTACTATGACGGCGTTCCGTGACCGTCTCAACGAGCTTGGCATAACCGCCACCATACGCACCTCGCGAGGCGAGGACATAGCCGCCGCCTGCGGCATGCTGGCCGGCAAATCACAAAACGACTGTTAGAGGCATGTACCTTACTCATATAAAGATCTGTAACTTCAAGAATATTGCCGGCGCGGAGCTTGACTTCTCGCCTAAGGTAAACTGCTTTCTCGGTAATAACGGCATGGGCAAGAGCAATCTTCTTGATGCTGTTTACTACCTTAGTTTCTGCAAGAGTTTCACCGGCATGACCGACGCGATGCTGCTGCGCCACGGCGAGGACTTCGCCATGGTTCAGGCAAGCTACATACGCAAGGGAGTCGAGGAAGAACTCTCGCTCGGTATGGCCCGCGGCCGAAGAAAGACCCTTAAACGCAAGGGCAAGGAGTATCAGCGCCTTTCGAGCCATATAGGCGCTTTTCCGCTCGTGCTTTCGTCACCTCAGGACATAGACATAATACGCGGTACGGGCGAAGAGCGCCGACGTTTCATAGATATAGTCATATCACAGAGCGATCCGGTGTATCTTGACGAGCTGATACGCTATAACAAGGCTCTCGAGCAGCGCAACAAACTGCTGCGCGACCGTGTCACCGACGTGAACCTTTATATCGCGCTGGAGCTGCAGATGGAGCGTTCGGCCGATTACATACACCGTATGCGTGCGGCCCGTATCGATACGTTGGCCGAAATATTTGACCGCTACTACCGTACCATAGCCGGCGAGAACGAACGTGTGACACTGACATATGAAAGCGTACTCAACGAGCCGGGACGCACACTCGCCGACCACTTCGAGCAGGCGCGTCGACGTGACGAGGTGCTCGGACACACTACCGTAGGCATACATCGCGATGACATTGAGATGTCGCTTAACGGTATGCCTATGCGCAAGGCCGGCTCGCAAGGGCAGTGCAAGACCTATGTCATAGCGCTGAAACTCGCCCAATACGAATTTCTGCGCGACACGAGCGCCATGCGCCCCATGCTGTTGCTCGACGATATATTTGACAAACTTGACGCTACAAGGGTAGAGCACATAATGGAGATTGTGACTCGCGACGGGTTCGGACAGATATTCATAACCGACACAAACCGTACTCATCTTGACGAGATAATGTCGCGTACGAGCGGCGACTATCGTATGTGGCTGGTGGAGTCGGGGTCGTTAAAACCGCTGCATCAATGAAACGTACTGACGCCAAGGCGGTTATTGACATAATAAAGGAGTATCTCGAACGTGACGGCATCGACTCGCGGTTTAACGAGCAGCGGGCCGTATATCTGTGGCCCGAGATTGTGGGGCCCGGCGTCAACCGCTACACCACGCGGCGCTTTGTCGATAGGGGAGTGCTGCATGTATACATATCATCGGCCCCTCTTAAAAACGAGCTGTCGTTTATGCGCCCGCAGATTATCGAGGCTATAAATAAAGCGGTGGGGGCGCAGGTCATAACGGAAATAGCACTGCATTAAGAGCAAATGTATAAAAACAGCGACAGCCGCCTCATGCCGAGGGTGGCTGTCGCTGTAAATTGTCATGACCGCGAGGTCAGTTGTCGAGCTTGTCGGCAAGGTTGTGCATGGCGTCGGCTCCGGAGTCGAGCAGATCAGACGCTTTGTCCTTCAGCTTGTCAAGCAACGAGCCGCCCTTCTCTTTTGCCGCGGCGAGGGCGTCGGCCGCTTGATCCTTCAGATTGCCGAGAGTGTCGGCTGCCTGATCCTTTATGTTTCCGAGAGCGTCGGCCGCCTTGTCTTTGGCATCGGCTGCCCCCTCTTTAAGATTTTCAACTTGCTGCGATGTCTCGTCCTTGATAGCTGCCGATGCTGCCTGTGCGCTGACTTTTGCTGCGTCGACGCTTATCTCTGCCGCTGCCTTTGAGGTCTGTGCGGCGATGTTAGCATTAGTATCCATAGTAATTCTTTAAATAATAGTTTACAATATCTACAACACATCGCCGTTGCCAAAGTTGCTCCCTTTAACTCCTTTTTGCAAAGCTCCCGTCTCATTTATTTTTCTTTTATGTTTAGTGGCATTGAATTCCTGTATCGGTGAAAGTGACCAAAGATTAGTATAAAACGACCCGAAAAAGGAGTTGGAAGTAAAACCTTTTGCCGTTCAATTAAGTTATATTTGCAGAGATTTTCTTAAATGATTTATTTATATTAAAACGAGGGAAATAGTATGCGATCATTCTTTCTTCGACTAATATTGGCGTCGCTGCTTCCGGTATCGTTAGCCGGTGTTTCTGTTGCGCAGGACAGGGCTGCGGGCGATGTAGCGGTCTCGCTTGATTCGTGCAGAGCAATGGCTATGGCCAATAACAAGCAGATGCGCATTCAGGCCGAACGTATAAAGGCGGCCGGATATCAGAAAAAGGAAGCGTTTGCCGCTTATCTGCCGTCGATAGACTTTGCCGGCGGATACACGTACAACCAGAAAAATATATCCATATTTGACTCCGACCAGCATCTGCCGGTGCAGGTGTTTGACGGCAAGGGCTATCAGTTTGATCTTGTCACCGGGCCTGACGGAGTTCCGGTCAAGGGTCCCGACGGGCAGTACATCCCCAAGAATGTGGCTTATCTTCCAAAGGATGCCATGACGTATGACATACATAATGTGTTTTTCGGAGCCGTGACATTGACGCAGCCGGTGTATATGGGCGGTAAGATTGTGGCGATGAACAAGATAACCAAGTATGCCGAGGAACTTGCACGCTCCATGCATGAGAATGGAGCCGAGGACATAATATACGCTGTCGATGCCGCTTACTGGCAGGTAGTATCGCTTAAGGCGAAGCATGAGCTTGCCACAAGTTATGTGGCTCTTCTCGATACGCTGCATAACAATGTTCAGGCTATGATAAACGAGGGTGTGGCGACCAAAAGCGATCTTCTTACAGTCGACGTGAAGCTCAACTCGGCCAATGTGGACCTTGTGAAGGTAGAGAACGGGCTTGCTCTGTCGCGTATGGCGCTTGCGCAGTTGTGCGGACTGCCTGTCGACACACAGATGAAGCTGGTTGACGAAGACACCGAGCGTACCGCGCACGAGCCTATAGCCACAACATACAATATGGTCGACGTGTATCGCAACCGTCCCGACCTGCATGCTCTCGAACTGGGCCTTAAAATAACGGAGCAGAAGAGCAAGGTGGCGTTGTCATCCATGCTTCCCAATCTGGCACTTGTAGGTGCATATACTTTCTCCAACCCCAACATGTACAACGGTTTTAAGACGAAGTTCAACGGGGCCTTTTCGGTGGGAGCCATGCTCACCATACCCATATGGCACTGGGGCGGCAACTACAACAAGTACCGCGCAGCCAAAGTCGACGAGACCATAATGAAGCTGCAGATCGAGGATGCGAAGGAGAAGATAGACCTTCAGGTCAGTCAGGCCGCATTCAAGGCCGGCGAAGCCATGAAGACCTACTCCATGACGCAGAGCAATCTGGCCAAAGCGAATGAAAATTTGCGTCAGGCACGGCTCGGCTTCAAGGAGGGCGTGCAGACCACCGACAACGTCATGGAGGCACAGACCGCATGGCTTAAGGCAAATTCAGAGAATATCGACGCCGAAATCGACGTTAACCTATGTCGTGTATACCTGTCAAAGGTCCTCGGCACGATGGATTACGAACAATATTACGATACTGAAAAATAGTTTCTCATTATGGCAAATACCGATCAACCCACCAGTCAAGTCTCTACCAAAAAAGAGTCGGCGCTTGTAGCCACACTCGCCATTGTCGTTATCGTAGTGGCGCTTATAGCGCTTATCGGGTTTATGTTTCTGAAGCCCAAGTCAAATATTATCGAGGGACAGGCCGAGGCCACCTCCGTGCGCATATCAGGCAAGCTGCCGGGCCGTGTTCTCGAATTCTATGTTCAGGAGGGTCAGGATGTCAAGGCGGGCGACACGCTCGTGCACATACATTCGTCGCTTGCCGAGGCCAAGCTGTATCAGGCCGAGGCTATGAAAGACGCCGCCGCCGCCCAAAACAAGAAAATCGATGCCGGTACCCGCAAGCAGATTATACAGAGCGCCTATGACTTATGGCAGCAGGCTATAGCGGCGAAGAACATAACGGAGAAGACCTACAACCGTATGGAAGCGCTGTTCAAGCAGGATGTCGTATCGGCTCAGAAGCGCGACGAGGCTCAGGCCGCCTACAATGCGGCCGTGGCTGCGGAAAGTGCCGCCAAGAGCCAGTACATGATGGCCAAAGAGGGCGCGCAGAGCGAGGACAAGTTGAGCGCCAAGGCCATGGTCGACGTGGCTCAGGGAGGAATAATGGAGGTCGAGGCTCTGCTTCAGGACCAGTATCTTACGGCTCCGGCCGATGGCCAGATTGATATCATATACTCGCACGAAGGGGAGCTCGTGTCGCTTGGAGCGCCTGTTATGAACCTGTTGAAACTTAACGACAAGTGGGTCACGTTCAATGTACGTGAGGAGTTGTTGAGCGACCTTCCCGTAGGGAAAGAGATCGAGGTCATGATACCCGCTCTCGACAAGAAGAAGGTAAAGGCCAAGGTATACTATGTACGTGATATGGGCACATATGCCGTATGGCGCTCTACAAAGGCTACCGGCCAGTGGGACAGCCGTACGTTCCAGATAAAGGCGCGTCCGCTTGAAGACATACCCGAACTTCGTCCCGGCATGTCGATAATATATTTCGCTCCAGAAAAATAAGATTGTTAATCGTAATAACCGAAAGAAATGTCATCACTCCGCAATGCGCTCATAGACGGAATAAAGCAGCTGACAAGCCGGCCTATATACATATTGGGCATGATAGTCGTGCCCATGTTTGTGGCTTTCTTTTTCCTCGATTTAATGGATGAAGGGTTGCCGCTGAAGGCGCCTACAGCCATTGTGGACCTTGACAACTCTTCTGCGTCGCGCAACGTGACCCGAAATCTGTCGGCTTCGGAGCTTGTAAGCCTCGATTATCGCCCTATAAGCTATGACGAAGCCATGAAGTTGTTGAAAAGCGGCGACATATTCGGATTTTTCATGATACCGCGCAATTTTCAGGCCGATGCAGCTGCCGGTCGCGAGACTACCATAACCTATTACTGCAACATGGCCTACTTTGTTCCGGGCACTCTGTCGTTCAAGTCGTTCAAGCAGACGGCCGTCACCTCATCGGGCGGTATAGCGAAGGTGACATTGGTAAGTGCCGGTCTGGATGAAGACTTTGTCGGGACCATGCTCCAGCCGGTGACCACGCAGGAGCATCCGATAGGCAACCCGTGGACCAATTACTCGATATATCTGAGCAATTCGTTTGTGCCGTGTCTGTTGCAGCTCATAATATTCCAGTTTACGGCCTTTTCGTTGCTTCAGGAGATTAAGCGGGGCACTTCTGTGCGGTGGATAAATGATGCGGGGGGCTCGGTTGTGGTGGCCTGTGCAGGTAAACTCATACCGCAGTTTGTCATATTCTCGGTAGTGGGTCTTGCCATCCAGAGTATGCTTTACGGATATTGGGGTTTCCCGGTCAACGGGAGTATGGCGGGCATGATTGCCGCCATGCTTCTTCTTGTGGCCTCAAGTCAGGCGTTCGCTCTTTTGGTAAGCAGTCTTATTCCCAACTTGCGTTTTGCGCTGTCTGTCCTTTCGCTTATGGGCATACTGTCGTTTTCACTCGCGGGCTTCTCTTTCCCGGTCGAGGACATGTATGCGCCGGTCGGAGCGTTTGCATACATAATACCGGTACGCTATTATTTTCTCATATATATAAATACGGCGCTGAACGGTTACGAACTGTATTATGTAAGGTGGGAGTACTTGGCCATGCTGCTCTTCCTGCTTGCGCCCTTCACGATGTTGTGGAAGCTTAAGCGCAGCAGCCTGCATCCGGTTTATATACCTTAATGTATTAGAAATATGTCAAGTATAGTCAACAATATGAAGAACTGGTGGCGAACGTTGTTCCGTACATGGATCAACGAGTACCGTCTGGTGTTTTCCGACTTGGGCGTCCTGCTGTTTTTTCTCGCCCTGCCTATCGCATATCCTATAACGTATACTCTCATCTACAATCCCGAACTTGTCGAGAAAGTGCCTATGGCCGTGGTCGACAACTCACGTACCTCGGAGAGCCGCGAGCTTGCCCGGATGGTCGACGCCGACCAGTACACCGCAGTAAAAGGCTATGCCGCCGATCTCGGTGAGGCGCGTCAGTGGATGAAAGAACGCAAGGTATACGGAATACTTGTAATACCCGAGGACTATGCCAAGAGGATAGGCCGTAAGGAGCAGGCGGTACTGCCGTTGTATTGCGACATGAGCCTGCTGCTGCGTTACCGCAGCGTGCTCTTCGCCATGACCGATATACAGCTTCAGTTAGGCGCGGACATCCGCACCAATACCATCAATAATTCTCCGGCGGCCATAGTGTCGTCGTCCATGGGAAATACGGTGGATACGGAGTCGTTTTTCCTCGGTGACGTCACCCAAGGCTTCGCCTCGTTTATTATGATCGGGCTTGTCATACTGATACTTCAGCAGAGTCTTATACTCGGCATACTGATGCTCGGAGGAGGAAGCCGTGAGCGCCGCCGCAAGAATTCAGGAGTCGACCCGGAAGCGGTGGACGGACCGGTCTCGGCATCGGTGCTTGGCGAAGCGTTCTGTTACGTTACGATCTACATGCCGCTGACGGTTTATATACTTCATTATGTGCCGCTGATGTTCAGCCTGCCTCATTACGGCGAGGCGGCCGACTATCTGCTGTTTATGCTGCCTATGCTTTTCGCGTCGGTATTTATGGGGCAGATGCTTCGACCGCTTGTGGTAGAGCGTGAAAGTTCTTTTCTCGTATTTGTGTTTACATCTGTGGTCTTTCTGTTCCTGTCGGGAATTACATGGCCCCGTTACGCCATGAGTCCCGTATGGTACATACTCGGCAGCCTTGTACCGGCCACTTGGGGTATGCAGGGTTTTGTCGGAATAAACTCCAACGATGCCACGCTCGGTGATGTGTCTACACCCTATATGATGCTGTGGGTTCTTACCGTAGCCTACTACTTGCTTGCCGTCATCATAACGCGACGGGCCAATTCTTACGCTTTACGCCACTATAAAGTGCCTTCGGTGCCCTGATCGGTAACCGGTGCCTCCTTCAGAGGATGGATAAACAGGAAGCGGGCGCCCGTGCGATACTCCGGATCGACTTTGGCTATGCCGCCGAGCAGACGTGCCGAAAGCTGGCATATATGCAGCCCGAGTCCGGTGCCGGGTGTGGAGTTGTTCAGCTTCTCGAAGCGCTCGAATATGACCGCATGTTTGGCTTCCGGTATGCCTATGCCGGTATCGGTTACGGAGAACACAACCTGACGCTGTGACCGCAATACGTTATAAGTCAGCGTAATCGAGCCTTTCTCCGTGAATTTGGCCGCATTATTTAGGTAGTTGGTGAGAATCTTCTCGGTCCTTACCCTGTCGGTCAACAGCTTGAAATTGTCGCCCGGATCCACGAATATCATTTTCACTCCGGGAGCGGCACGATGCTTTACGTTGTCGACGCATGTGCGGCATATGTCGCTCAATGACCACAGTTGAAGATTGACAGGCATCTCGCCGGCATCTATCATCGATATGTCGAGCGCGTCGGCGAGCAGCGATACGAGCTGGTCGCTGTTTTCGGTGATTATGTCGGTGTAGCGCGACATCTCGGCCTGCCGGTCGGCGGGGACGCTGTCGGCTATGAGTTGCGAGAAGCCCACAATGCCGTTCAGCGGAGTAAGTATCTCGTGGCGCACGTTTTGTATAAACTGCGTTTTCAGACGGCTTATGCTTTCGGCTTGGTCTTTTGCTATTATAAGGTCCTGCTGTGTGCGCAGGAGGTTCTGCTTTTCGGTCTGGAGGCTCTCCTGCGATTTGGCAAGGTTCTTCACGCTCCGTTTGTTTTTAAGATACAGTCGTCCTATGACTATTAACATCAGGGCAAGTATGCCCGATGCTATCAGCGATATGACAAGTATGCGGTTGTGCAGAGTGTGGGCCGAAGAGTGCCTTTCAAGCTCGGCTTGGGCCTTTTCCGCCTTAAGATTGTTCACATCATATATGATCTGAAGCTCTTTGTATTTTTCAGCAGCCTGAAGATTTATGTAATCTTCGAGCTGTGTGTTGTAGTCGGTCGTGGCGGCAAGAAGTGCGTCTTTGTCGCCGGTGGCCTTTGCCGCGATTGTGTAAAATTTCAACAGCTTACGCTTGTAGGTGTTGTTTTGCGGCTTGTAGATGTAGTTCTTGAGCAGAGGCAAGGCTTCTCTGTATCTCTTGGTGGCGATGAGGTAGTATATCTCGGCGCGTCGGTTTCCGTCGAAGTCTTTTTTCACATCGGGATTGGATGCGACCAAATCCATTATAAGACCATAGTAATCATCTACCTCTTTGGGCGTCAGAGCGTCGTAGTTGCCTAACAGACGTCTGTAGCACAAGTATTCGTTTACGTCATAGTTGCGGTACAGACGCCCCTGTGAGATGTATCGGTCTTTAAGATGCTTTATGACCTCCAGCAGTTTCTTGTCCGATGCCACAGCTTTTGCGTGCTGTCCATTGTCGGTATCGATCATGGCTTTCTGTACGAGATACATGTTGCGCAGTACCTCGCTGTTCTCTTCGGGCAGTTGTTCGATAAGGTCGCCGAGTTTGTTCAGGTACTCGACATAGAGGTCGCCTTGCGATGATGCCCCGAGAAATACACACAACTTATACAGACGTCTTACCTGATCGTACAGGTCTACGCCGGGGTTCTTGCTGTATTCGCGTATAAACTCCTGAAGCACTTCCTGACGTTTTGCCTCGGGCATGACTCTTATGCGGTTGGAGTTGTAGGTTATGTCGATATATGCGAGAGTCTCGCGTTTATCCTCCGAGTCGGGCAATTTTCTCACGAGGTCTACATAGCTGTTGATAATAGAGTCGGATGCTATGTAAAGCGAGGTGTTGTTTCTTATTATATCGAGTTGAATGTCGGTACGCCCCATGCGGGCCGCCGTATTGTAAATCTGAAGTCCGATGGCTCCTTTTTTGGGCCGTGGCGACAGGTCATACATGTTGTACAGTATGGTTATGCTGTCATCAGGATTCTGGGCCACTTTAAGCTCCCTGCGCAGACTGTCGATTGTAGCTTCTTTTTCAATTGACAGCGATGGAAGAGTCGCGAAAATAATTATGGATAGTGCTAAGAAGTATCTTAATTTCATTATAGTGTGGCGATTGTTTTTATTTCTCTTTTACAAAGATATGCAAACAAAACCATAATTATGGCTCTTGTACAGTATTATCACTCCTTGGTAACAGTATTGTAATTGAATGTGGAGTGCCCTTACTCAACTTCTATGGACGGATTGAGCAGGTAAAGTGTCTTGGTGGCACGTGTCACGGCCGTGTAGAGCCAGCGATAGAATTCAAGCCCCATTGACTCGGGCGGTATATAGCCTAAGTCTATGTAGACATTGCTCCATTGTCCGCCCTGTGCCTTGTGGCAAGTGACAGCGTAAGCGTATTTCACCTGAAGGGCGTTGAAATAGGGGCTTTTCAGCGCATTGGCCGCACGTGTGGCAGCCGATGCTTCAGTATCGGCCGGGTCGGCGACAATGGCCTCGTACAGTTCAAGCATTTCAGCGCGTGATGCCGAGGCTTGTTCGCTGACGAGGGTGTCGAGTATGACTTTGCAGTCAACCGACACGTCGCGGTCGGGAAAATACAGCCTCACGTCGGCGAAGCGGAAATTATAACGGGTCTCCGTACCGTATAATTTCTCTACCACCGCCGTGTCGCCATTGGCGATGAAGTCAAGGCCTTTCACGTCTTTGCTCCAGAAATAATTGTTTTTCGCTACCAAGAGCAGGTCGTCGCGACACAGCTCCTCTTCGGCATACAGGATTCGCGACCTTATGGCGAGATTGAAGCGCGTGGCGCGCATGTTGGAGCGCGTTATGAGTATGGTGTCGTTGACCCCGTCGCGGGCATATGCTGAATTAAGTGAGTCTTCCAGCTCTTCGCCGTCAATGCATACTACGTCGCTGAAGCATGACGCACGCAGTCGAGGTGCCGGAAGCTCGTCAAGACCCATGACACGCCGCAGTCGGGTGGCATTGTACAGTATGCCTGAGTCGGAGGCTTGTCTTACCGTGGCGGTAAGTACGGCACGGTTGACCCGCAGTCCGGCCTCGCGCAGTTTCTTTACGCTCATGGCAGGGCTGCTCTCACAGCCTACGGGCGGCAATTGCGCGGTGTCGCCGAGCAGTATGAGCCGGCAATTTACACCTGAATACACATAGTGTATAAGATGTTCGAGCAGATTGCCGGTCGTGGAGTCGGTGCCTATCATCGATGCCTCGTCAACGATAAAGACGGTATTGACCGACCGGTTTTCGGCAAGTCTGATGTTGCGTTCAGAGCTTATGCCGTTGCCCCCCACGGAGTATATGCGCCGGTGTATCGTGTACGCCGGATGACGGGCAAACGCGCCGAACACTTTGGCCGCACGCCCCGTGGGGGCGAGCAGTACGGTACCGGTGCCTACCGTGTTCAGGGCTTTTACCAGCGCGGCACATAATGAGGTCTTGCCGGTGCCGGCGTATCCGTTGAGCAGAAATACCGTGTCGGCCGGAGTCTGCGCCGAGCAGAACCGTGCCAAAGCCGCTATGACGTCGACCTGTTGTGCGGTCGGCTCATAAGGAAGCGACTCCATGACGAGCGAGGCAAACTCGATAGTGTTCATGCTCGGCCGGTTTTTATCATGAAGTCGGTACTCCCCCCTGCAGCATACTGCGGTTTATTTCTTAAGACTCCACTCGAAGCCGTCTTTGGTGTCTTTGACGTCAAATCCTATTTCTCCGAGTTTATTGCGTATGAGGTCGCTGGTTGCCCAGTCCTTTTCGGCCTTTGCTTTAGCTCTTATGTCGAGCAACAGGTCGACTGCGTCTTCAAAGGGTTTCAGAGAGTTGCCGCCGGCGGTGTCCGCACCCAGTATTTCGGTGCGTATGCCGAGTATGTCTACGAGGAAGGTGTCAAAAACATCTTTAAGTTCGGCTATATCCTCGGCTGTGGCTTTGGCGTTGCCGTCGTTGACCTGATTGATTATGCGGCATGCCTCGAAGAGGTGTGCTATGACAATGGGCGTGTTGAGGTCGTCGTCAAGCGCCTCGTAGCATTTGGCCCTAAGTTGGCTTACATCGACGGTCGACTCCTGCGAGGAAGTGAGCTCGTTGAGGCGGCGGCGTCCTTCAAGCATGCGGTTCAGCGCTTTTTCGGCACCCTGCAGAGCCTCGTTGGAGAAGTCGAGGGTGCTGCGGTACTGTGCCTGAAGTATAAAGAAGCGTATGGTCATCGGTGAGTAGGCCTGCGTGAGCGCCGGATGTGTGCCTGTGAAAAATTCATTCAGGGTTATGAAGTTGCCGAGCGACTTGCCCATCTTCTTGCCGTTGATGGTGATCATGTTGTTGTGCATCCAGTAGTGCACGGTCTCTTTGCCGTTGTGGGCCACCGACTGGGCTATCTCACACTCGTGGTGCGGAAACATGAGGTCCATGCCTCCGCCGTGTATGTCAAACGGAGTGCCGAGGTATTTTTCGCCCATGGTGGAGCACTCCAGATGCCATCCGGGGAAGCCTTCGCTCCACGGCGACGGCCAGTGCATGATGTGTTCGGGCGCCGCTTTCTTCCACAGCGCGAAGTCGGCCGGATTATGCTTCTCCTCCTGTCCGTCGAGGGCGCGGGTGGTAGCGAGAAGTTCGTCTATATTGCGTCCCGACAGTTTGCCGTAATGGAAGTCGCGGTTGTACTTGGGCACGTCGAAATATACCGAGCCGTTGCTTTCGTACGCGTAGCCGCTTTCGAGAATCTTCTTGACGTATTCAATCTGTTCGATTATGTGGCCTGACGCATGGGGCTCTATCGACGGCGGCAGCACGTTGAGGGCCTCCATCGACTTATGGTAGCTGTTGAGGTAGTGCTGCACGACCTCCATAGGTTCGAGCTGCTCTATGCGTGCTTTCTTTGCTATTTTGTCCTCGCCGTCGTCGGCATCATGTTCAAGGTGGCCGACATCGGTTATGTTGCGTACGTAGCGCACTTTATAACCGAGGTGCGACAGATAGCGGTAAAGAATGTCGAACGTTATGGCCGGACGGGCATGCCCGAGGTGGCCTTCGCCATATACGGTGGGTCCACATACATACATGCCTACACGGCCTTCATGTATGGGTACGAAGCGTTCTTTATTGCGCGTAATGGAGTTGTATATCGTCAAGTCGTTTTCTTTCATAGCTGACAGCGTTTTTTATTGTTTTTATGCCTTGAACGGGTTGTTCATCTCGCCGTTAGGACCGTTTTTGGTACGTTTGGGCTCGATTACGCCGAAGTTGTTTTCATAACGCTCGATATTGCCGCGCAGTGCGAAGAGCAGTTGCTTGGCGTTTTCGGGCGACATGATTATGCGGCTTTGTACGTTGGCTTGCGGCATGTTGGGCATGAGCGCGATAAAATCAAGCACAAACTCTGTCGGTGAATGGGCTATCATGGCGAGGTTGGCGTAATGTCCGCGAGCCGTTTCGGGGCTTATGTCGATTTTTATCTCGTTTTTGTTGTTATTTTCCATCTTGATTTTATGTTTTGGTGATTATTGTTTCTTGAATTTATATAGATCGGTGGGCAGATTACTGTCGTTGATGTGTATGTCTATGCCCTCGCAGGTGGGCTGCGACCATACGTTGTCAATGTTGAACGAGGCGTATATCTCCATCAGATAATTGTCGGGGGCATTGCCTTTGTCGTGGACCAAGTAGAGCTGGGGCACCGGATTCTTGAGCGTCAATGAGTCGACAAGCAGATTGAAGTATCGCGGAGTCTCAGAGTACTCGACCCTTATGTGCATGTTTATATACTCGCCGGTGCGCCACATTGAGTGCAGATATACGGGTGTGGCGTCCCAGTTATAACGCTCCACGGGGCGTATGAGCGTGGTGTCGTTGTTTATGGCCGATACGGCGCGGGCCTTGATGTTGCCCGATGTGTATGGCTGTCCCGACTCGGAGTAATAGCGCAGCAATACACGCATGCCTTCGGTCTCTTTCTTCAGCGTCAGTCCGGGGTCGGTAAGGGTGATCTCGGGAGAGTCGTCGTAACGGCGAAACTTGAACACCGTGCCCTGTTCTTCGGCTGTTGAGGCGATGGTGACTATGTCGCTGTACATTGCGCTGTCATTGTATTCCTTGTCGTCGCTGCATGAGGCGAGGGAAGCGAGCAGCAATGCTGTTGCGGCTATATGTCGGCTCGTTGATTTCATTTCAGATTGTTTTGTATGGTTGTTATGTGGCCGTCGCGCATGTGTATCACTCTGTCGCAGTCGGCGGCGAGCGACTCGTCGTGTGTGACTATGACAAAGGTGTGTCCCATGTCGCGCCGAAGGTCAAAGAAGAGCCGATGCAGTTCGTTGCGGTTCTTGGTGTCGAGACTGCCCGACGGTTCGTCGGCCAACACTACGCGCGGATTATTGACAAGGGCACGGGCCACGGCTGCACGCTGGCGTTCGCCGCCCGACAGCTCCATAGGCCGGTGGTCGGAGCGGTCGGCGAGGTGCAGATAGTCAATCAGCTTGCGGGCGCGGGCAAACGCTTCGCTGCGGCCGGCGCCTCCTATCAGCGCTGGCATGGCTACATTTTCCAGAACGGTAAATTCAGGCAGCAACTGATGAAACTGAAATACAAAGCCTATGTTGCGGTTGCGGAATTTGGCAAGGCGCGAGTCTTTCATTGTCAGCACATCGTCGCCGTCATATTTTACCGTGCCGGTGTCAGGGCGGTCAAGGGTGCCTATAATCTGAAGCAGGGTCGTCTTGCCGGCTCCGCTCGGTCCTACTATGGACACCACTTCGCCTTTGTCTATGTCGAGATTGACGTCTGACAGCACTTTCAGCGAGTCGTAGCTTTTTGATATGTCGCGTACAATTATCATAGTTTTGTCAGTCTGTTTACGGCATAGGCCGAGAGCATCATGCCGAACATGGCGGGAAGCCAAGCCACAGTGCCGTATGACGAGGTCTTGAACTCGATTTCGTCAGTGTATAACAACGCGGCACGGCGCGGTTGTTCGGTGGAGAATACTGTTTTTACACCTGAAGATATGCCGTCGCGTTTGAGCCGGCGTCTTACTTCGCGGGCAAGACCGTCATGGAAAGTATCGGATATGTCGGCATACCGCAGTTGGGTGGGATCGGTCCTGCCACCTGCCCCCATTGAGGAGATGATGCCGATTCTGTTGCGGTAGCAGTACTCGATCAGGGCTACTTTCGGCGCTATGGAGTCGATGGCGTCAATGACGAAATCGTGGCCCTCTGCAAAGTCGCCGACATCATCGGGCTTTATGAACGACTGCAGGGCGGTTACCTCGCAGTCGGGATTGATGTCGAGCACACGGCGCTTCATCACTTCGACTTTGGGCATGCCTACAGTCGAGTGCAGCGCCGGAAGCTGACGGTTGAGATTGCCGGGCGCCACGCAGTCGCCGTCAACCAATGTCAGCCGGCCCACACCGGCGCGGGCAAGCATCTCCACTGCATAAGCACCCACACCCCCTATGCCGACCACCGCCACGCGTGAGGCCGCAAGACGCGTTACGGCATCCTCTCCGAGGAGAAGTGCCGTACGCTCGTTAAAGGGTGTGACTACGGGTGTCATGCGGGTCCGTTATTTGAATTTCTTGGAAATTTCAGCGGGTATGGCGTCGCGGTGCACCATAATGTCGAGGGTCTTTGCGAGAAGATATGGCTCTGACACGTAGATGAAGCCGTTGTAGAGCTGGTTGGTGTCCCACGAGTTCTGTACCTTGTAGTAGCGGTTGCCTTTCTGGTCTACGGCACGTCCTACTATGACCATGCCGTGGTCGTCGGTAGTCTCTTTGCGGTCAAACATGGTCTGACGCGACTCTTGTGTCACCTCGATCTCGTCTACCGGTCCGTTTATGTCGTAGCGCTCGTCGGCACGGTCCTTGTCGCTGAGCTGTACCCATCGTGAAAGTTCGGTGCCGGTAAGGTCCTTGGCTCCCTTTTCCACCGGTATCACCGCGTAGCCTTTGCGCCACTTGAAGCCGCCTTCGCTTACATCGGCGCCCCAAGCTACGGGGTATCCGTTGTCGATAGCGTTGTCGACTATGGCTTTAAGTTCGTCGAGAGCCACGTTCTGCATGGTACCCCAGAGCCAGTTGTCGGCTACTTCGAGCGCAAAAGGCTTGTAGAAAGGATGATGTGTAAACGAGGTCACCTCCACGTAGTCCGACGGGTTGATGTTGAGCGACTCGGCGAAGCTCTTGGGGGTATATGTCTTGCCTTCGTAGGTGAATGTCTCGGGAAGTTTGCCGAAATATGCGTCGAGGATGGCGTTGTAGCCGTCTTCCCATGCTGTCGATAGTCTGCGGTCGGGCACTTTTATGATAGCGTCAAGATACGCTTTGAGTACTGACGACAACTCTCCGTGCACATGCTTGTCCTCTCCGTAGTTAAGACCGGGATATGCTTCTTCGGGCACTATGCCGTAGGTCTCGATCACATAAGGCACGTCATGAGCGGCGCCGCCTTGTGCGAAGTTCACTTTGCCGTCCATGCGCACATACTTGCGTGCCTTGTCAAGATAGCAGTAGCGCACAATAAACATGTCGCTCAGATCCACCTCTTTGCCGCCCTTGCGCAGCATCTCCTCTTCCAGAAATGAATTTGTCGAGAAGCACCAGCATGTGCCCGACTGGTTCTGGTCGCGTACGGGGGTAGTTTTCACTACCTTTACATCAGTAAACTTGAATCCCGTGCTGTCAGGGTCCACGATTTTGTTGTCGGCCGAAACTTCGGTTACGGTACAGGCAAGCAGCAATGCGCCTAAAATATACTTCATAGCTCGAATACTTTTAAAATTACACAAATTTAAGCATTTATTTATTAATTCGCCTCACGAAAGCGGTTTAAAAAACCGTCTTTCTGTCGAGTCTCAATCTTCGTATAGGGTATTGTCGGTTATCCCCGCTTCGGCGAGTGCTTCACGGCGCTCCACGCATGTGCCGCATCGTCCGCAGTGTTTCTCGCCGCCTTTATAGCAGGAGTAGGTCTTGGAGTAGTCGATGCCGAGCGCTTTACCGCGTAAGGCTATCTCGCCCTTTGTCATGCCGGTGTACGGGGCGCGCAGTTCGATGTGCTCGTAAGTGCCGGCGGCTATGGCGGCGCCCATGGCCGTTACAAACCCGGGGCGGCAGTCGGGGTATATGGCATGGTCACCCGCGTGGTTGGCCAGCATGACGGCATGCAGCCCGCGGCTTTCGGCAAGCCCGGCTGCAACGGCAAGCATGATGCCGTTGCGAAACGGTACTACCGTGGCTTTCATGTTGGAGTCGGCATAATGTCCCTCGGGTATGGCGTCGGCGCCACTCAGCAGGGCGCTGCTGAAGTACCGGCCCATGAAAGCGAGGTCTATCTCCACAAGCTCGATGCCGAGATGCCGGCAGTGGTAGCGTGCGCATGCCGCTTCGCGCTCGTTGTGATTGGCCCCGTAATGAAAGGTCACGGCAAGGTTTATGTCATCGGCGTAGTCATACAGCATGGTGGTCGAGTCCATGCCTCCCGACAGCACCATCAACGCGTCTTTTCTTGTTGCCATTGTATTAAAACCGTTTTAACAGTTGTTAGAAGTCATTGCGAAACGATGCCAGAATACGGGCTTTCACCATGTCCTGATGCTCGTCGTCGCCGTAGTTGGCAAACGGGTATATCGCTATGCCTCCGCGTGGTGTAAACAATCCGGTTACCTCGATATACTTCGGGTCCATCAGTCTCACGAGGTCCTTCATGATTATATTCACGCAGTCCTCGTGGAAGTCGCCGTGATTGCGGAAGCTGAACAGGTACAGCTTCAGGCTCTTGCTCTCGACCATCTTTTCGCGCGGTATGTAGTTTATTATGATTTTGGCGAAGTCGGGCTGGCCTGTCTTGGGACATAAAGATGTAAACTCCGGACAAGTGAATGTCACGAGATATTCGTTGTCGGGATGTTTGTTGACAAACGTCTCCAGTACCTCGGGGGCGTACCGGTCGGGATATTTGACTCCCTGATTGCCGAGGAGGGTCACTCCGGGCATTTCGTCATCGCTGCGTGACATGTCTTATTTTATCTTGTCAAGTTGTTTTACTTTAAGTCGTTCGCCGGCATCATTGGCTACGGAGCGGAAGTACTCGTCGGAGTATCCGCCGAACTGCGGGTATTCGCAGTGGCCTTCGGGAGTGCGCTTGAATACTCCGGGTGAAGTCTCCTTCTTTATGTTGCCGTCGAGATATTTTACAAAGAGGTAGTCGCCGAGCCGCTTGAATTCGCGTGTCGATTTATTGGCCCAGTAGTCGCTTAACATTGCCAGCTCGCGGCGCTGCACCTCGTCGGGCATCGTCATGACCCGCGCCTCGGTCTCGGCCACAGCCTGCGCCATGGCATCCTCAAGCGAGTTCTGCACGCGGCGTATGTCGGGTATCATCTGCGAGTAGCGGTTGTAGGCTTGGTTGGCCACATAATTATGTACCCAGAATGCCGCATCCCACGACAGGGTGAGCATGTCGCCGTTGCCGGGAGCGTAGCAGTAGGGCACTTCGGTGACACAGCAATATATAGGCACATAGACGCAGGTGTTGGTGTCATCCACGCCAAACCACAGTACGCCTTTCATGGCGTCGGGCACATTGTCGCGCAACTGGGCCACGAAGGTGAACCCGGTCTGCTGTGTGGCTATGGCGCGTTCATGCGTATATTCCGTGCCGTCGACGGAGAATGTCATCGGACGCCAGCGGTAAGGCACCTTGAAGGGGCCGGCGCCTATGTCCTGTGTCATGTCAAAGGGGGTGTCCTCGAAGTGGTCGCGCATGGCCCACTGCATATCGCGCACCGTGAGCGCGCTGTCGGGCTTGACCCATAGCGGCATCACCGCGTCGGTGTCGCCTTCGTTTATCCACGGAAGATATTTGTCCATGCCCGATGCGTGGCGGTTGAAGAATGACCATACGCGGGCGTCGCAGCCGCGGAGCGCTCCGAAGTCGGTCACGGCATAGGCCAGTGAGAAGTCGAAGTCTTTGTCCTTGCCTTTGTAGTAGCCGTGCTTGCGGGCGAAGTCTATGACGTCGGGCGAATAGAGCGTTTCGGGGTCATCAAGCGGAAACTTATGGATGCGCGGATGGTTGGCATGGCCCGATATCATGCCGTCGGGTATGCGCCGGGCCACCCATACGGCTCCTTTCTCCTTGTTGCCTTTGCCTATCAGCTCCATAATCCATGCTTCCTTGCCGTCGGCTATCGAGAATGACTCGCCTGAGCTTGCGTAGCCGTACTTGTTCACGAGGTCGGTCATGACCTTGATGGCCTCGCGTGCGGTCTTGGCACGCTCAAGCGCTATATATATAAGTGAACCGTAGTCTATTATTCCGGTGGTGTCGACGAGCTCCTCATGGCCGCCCCAAGTACTCTCGCTTATGGCAAGCCCGTGCTCGTTCATGTTGCCCACGGTTGCGTATGTATGGCTTATTTCCGGTATCTCGCCGAGGTATCGGCCGGTATCCCAGTCGCGCACTTCGCGCATTGCGCCGGGGGCATGGTCGGCCGCCGGCTTTGAATACAGCTCGCCATAAAGGTTGTGGGAGTCGGCGGCGTATGTTATCATGACGCTGTTGTCGGCCGTCGCGCCCGGAGTGGCTATGAGACTTGTGCAGGCTATTGCCGCACCTGTGGCCGCGATTGCGGCGATGAATGTGATAAGAGGTCTTTTAAACATATGGGTTTACGTTGCAATGATGTCGTATTACGCAAAGTTAGCTAATTTGGATATTATAACAAAACTTCCGGCCTTTCCGCCTCTTTGTAAGATTGCCGTTTTTAAGGTTTGTATGGTCTGCCGGGAGGGTTGCTTGTTCATATGATTGAAAGGGAATCTGTCCGACAATCCACCACGTGCAAATTTACGTAAAATTCTGTAATATTTAGCGGCAGGGTGTTGTTAAGGCCGGAAAAAATATTTGGGGTGTATAAAGTAAAAGGTGTATATTTGCGGTGGAAAAATTATAAATAAACCTTTCATGAAAAAGATAGCTAAATTACTTTGTTTATTCGTGGCGCTGACGGTGGCTATGCCCGCTATGGCGCAGTTCAATCTTAAGAAGGCCATAAGCAGCGCGAAGAAGGTCGGCGAGGCGGTGACTCTGACCGATCAGGACATGAACAACTATGTGAAGGAGTACATAACTTGGATGGATGAGCACAATAAGGTGTGCGAGCCCGACCATCCTTATACGCAGCGTCTCAACAAGCTGACCGAGGGTCTGACCTCTGTCGACGGCACTCCGCTTAACTTCAAGGTTTACTGGGTTGTCGACGTGAACGCATTTGCATGTGCCGACGGCAGTGTGCGCGTATTTGCGGCGCTGATGGATATAATGAGCGACGATGAGCTCCTCGGTGTAATAGGACATGAGATAGGCCACGTAGCCAACAAGCACTCCAAGAAAGCCTTCAAGACCGCGCTGCTCGCATCGGCCCTGAAGGAGGGTGTAGGAGCTGCCGGCGGTACTGCCGCGGCCCTTACCGACTCGCAGCTCGGTGACCTCGGTGAGGCTCTTACCAATGCGCGGTTCTCACAGAAGCAGGAGAACGAGGCCGACGACTACGGTTATAAATTCCTTAAGGATAATGGCAAGAACCCGTGGGCTATGTCGATGTCATTCAAGCGTCTTAAAGCTATTCAGGAAGAGCAGGGCATAGGCAAGACCAGTAAGATCAACCAGCTCTTCTCGTCGCACCCCGATCTTGACAAGCGCATACAGCGCATGGAGAAGCGAGCCAAAGATGAAGGCATCACTCCTCCCGCGCAGAAATAAGGGGAGTCAAAGGAGGTCAGTCTCCTTGTGACTGTTTTAGAAGTATATCGTAAAGGAGGTCGCAGTGCTCTTTCAGTTCAGGCTGGAGTATTGCGGCCTCTTCTGCATCGAGCATCTTGAGGTCGACATATCGGTCCTCGCCGTTTATGAAGTCGAGCAGGCTTCCGTCGGGTGCGGCGCTGTCAAGCTGCAGCGGATTCAGCCCTTGCGCTTTTCGGCGCGGGTCGTAGCGGTACAAAGGCCAGTAGCCTGACTTGACCGCCTTGCGTTCTTCCACTATGCTGTTGCCCATGCCGGCTCTTATGCCGTGGTTTATACACGGGCAGTATGCTATGACTATCGACGGGCCGGGGTAGGCATCGGCCTCCACGAGTGCCTTTATGGCCTGCATGTAATTGGCGCCGAGCGCTATCGATGCCACATAGACATTGCCGTAGGTCATCATCATGCGGCCGAGGTCTTTCTTGAATGTCCGTTTTCCGTCGGCCGAGTACTTGGCCACTGCTCCGAGCGGAGTGGCTTTCGATGTCTGGCCGCCTGTGTTGGAGTAGCACTCCGTGTCCATGACGAGCAGATTTATGTCGCGGTCCTGTGCGAGCACATGGTCAAGCCCGGCAAACCCTATGTCGTAGGCCCACCCGTCGCCGCCTATGGCCCAGATGCTTTTCTTGGCAAACATGTCGGCGAGTTCCCTGATTTCGGCCGACGGGCCGTTGTCGGGCAGCAGTCTCATTACGGCCTCTCCGTTCTCGGCCGATGCTGTCGGGTCGTTGAATGAGTCGAGCCATTTCTGCATGGCTGTTTTCAGGGCGTTGTCGGTGGACTTGTCTGATATAGCGGCGCGTATGAGCTCGGCAAGCCTGTTGCGGCGCTGTGTCACCGCCACTTCCATTCCGTAGCCGTACTCGGCGTTGTCCTCGAAGAGTGAGTTGCCCCATGCCGGACCCTGTCCGCGGCTGTTTGTGCAGTAGGCGTTGCTCGGGAAGTTGGCGCCCCATATCGAGCTGCACCCGGTGGCGTTGGCTATGATCATGCGCTCGCCCATAAGCTGTGTCAGCAATTTCACGTACGGCGTCTCTCCGCAGCCTGCACATGCTCCCGAGAACTGCAGAAGCGGCTGATAGAATTGCGAGCCGTTTATTGTGGCGCGCGGCATGATGCCCTCTTTGAGAGTCACCTTCTGCTGTGCATACCGGAGCAGCGGCTCCTGTACATGCATGTCCTCTTCAATCGGCACCATAGTCAGGGCATGTCCGGGACATATCACCGAACAAGAGCCGCAGCCCGTGCAGTCATGAGGAAATACCTGAATACGATAACGGTAGCCGTTAAGCTTGCCCGATGCGGGGCGTGTGACAAAGCCTTCCGGAGCGCCCTGCGCCTCTTCGGGCGTGAGCAGATATGGCCGTATGGCGGCATGTGCGCATACGAGCGAGCACTCCGTGCACTCCACGCATTTTGTGGCGTCCCATCGCGGTATGTTGATGGCAATGGTGCGCTTCTCGTAGGCTGTGGTGCCCGGCGGAAGGGAGCCGTCGGGTGACAGCGCCGATACCGGAAGCAGGTTGCCTTCAAGACGTAGACAGGGGCGTGCCACGTTACGTATAAACGGAGGCACCGACGCGTCCGCGAGTTGTCCGGCGGTGTCATCGGTGGCGTTCAGCCAAGAGGCCGGATAGTTTATTTCAGTTATGGCATCGACCACGAGGTCAAGAGCGGCTATGTTGCGGTTGACCATCTCGGCGCCTTCGTGCATGTACGTCGCGGTAATCTCGTCGCGGAGCGCTTTCATGGCTTCGTCAAAGGGTATGATTCCGGTAAGTTTGAAAAATACCGTCTCCATAATCATGTTTATTCTGACCCCGAGACCGTTTTTGCGTGCTATGGCTATGGCGTCGATGTTGTAAAACCGGGCTTTACGCGCGGCTATGGCGCGTCGCAGCGAAGCCGGCAAGACCGTATTCATATCCTCGGCCGACCATGACGAGTTCAGGACAAACGTGCCGCCCTCGCGCAGATTGTTGACAAGGTCAAAACGTCTGACATACATGTTTTTGTTGCATGATATGTAATCGGCGGCCTCTATCGAGTACTCCGCCTTGACGGGCTGACGGGCTATGCGGAGCTGCGATATGGTGTGGCCGCCCGATTTCTTGGCCGAGTAGTTGAAGAATGCCTGCGAGTACAGACCTTCGGTCGCTCCTATAATCTTGGCTACCTGTTTTGTGGCTCCTACCGTGCCGTCCGACCCCATGCCGTAGGATATGCTTTTCAGTACACATCCGTCATCAGGCGTTATACGGTCGGTGACTTTTAGCGAACGGTGGGTCACATCGTCATCAATACCGACGGTAAAGCCGTCGAGCGGGTCAGCGGAGGCGAGTTCGTCATATATGCGTTTTACCATCGACGGGTCAAACTCTTTGCTGCTTAGTCCGTAACGGCCTCCGATCACAGTCACCTTGCGGCCTGCGCGGCGTAGCGCCGACGACACGTCAAGATACAGCGGCTCACCTTCCGAGCCCGGTTCTTTGGTACGGTCGAGTACGGCCACCGCTTTTGCCGTGCCGGGTATGGCTTTCAGCAGCGCCTCATCGCTGAAGGGCCTGAATAGCCTTACTTTTACAAGCCCGGTCCTGTGGGGATAACTTGTCGAATCAAGATACCTTACAGTCTCTTCTATGACTTCGCAGCTTGAGCCCATCGACACGATGACAAGCTCGGCGTCAGGGGCGCCCGCATAGTCTATAAGGCTGTAATTACGCCCTGTAAGTGTACTTACCCGGTCCATGCACGACTGTACTATGGACGGGAATTTATCGTAATGGCTGTTGGCCGCCTCGCGGTTCTGAAAGTACACGTCGGGGTTCTGTGCCGAGCCGCGCAGCACCGGATGCTCCGGATTGAGTCCGCGCTTTCTGAACGCTTTCACTTTGTCCATGTCGACGAGTCCTTTCATGTCATCGTAACTCAGCAGCTCCACGGTCGAGGTCTCGTTTGACGTGCGCCATCCGTCAAAAAAGTGCACCACCGGCAGCGAGCCTTCTATGGCCGCCAGATGGGCCACTATGGCCATGTCGTGGGCTTCCTGAACGGAGTCGGAACCAAGAAAGGCAAAGCCTGTCGTGCGGCATGCCATTATGTCCTGATGGTCGCCGAATATACTCAGGGCATGGGCGGCCACCGAACGGCAGCCTACGTGAAATACACCCGGCAGCAGCTCACCGGCTATCTTGAACATGTTGGGTATCATGAGCAGGAGGCCCTGCGAGGCCGTGAATGTGGTAGCCAGCGCTCCGGCGGCGAGTGCGCCGTGTGTGGCGCCGGCCGCCCCGAGTTCCGACTCGAGCTCCTTTACTTCCATGGTTGTGCCGAAGAGGTTCTTGACTCCGGCTATGCGCCATCGGTCGGCTATGTCGCCCATCTCGGCTATGGGGGTAATGGGGTATATCGTGGCTACGTCGCTGAACGCATAGGCTACATACGCGGCCGCTGTGGAGCCGTCGATTATTTTCTTGATTGCTGCCATTGTGTAAGTTGTAGTTTGGTTTTGTTTTGAATCAAACGCGAGGCCATATAGATTGACCCCGCGTCTGTCGTAGAATAATTATAGTATTAGAGCGAAATTCCGGGTATCGGTCCTACACACAGCTCCGTAATCCATATCCAGAGCGGGCAGAAAGCCATGAAGAGTATTACCGATATGGCAAGCGATGAGGTACCCGTCGCGACGTAAGAATCGTACTCGTCGGCGATGATGATGCCCGAGAATGCAGGAGGAAGTGCACCGGCTACAACAAGCATGGCGAGGTTTTCGGGCGACATCTTGAAGATGAGTCCCACGATAAGCAGAAGTGCGGGCATCATGACAAGCTTGAGGATGACACCGAGTATGCCCTGCCAGTTGATGCTGATCTTGACTGACGACAGCGTGATACCGGCGGCAAACACGGCCATGGAGGCGTTGGCGCCCTTTATAAGGTCAAATGACGGGCTTGCCCACTTCGGCCAAGGTATGCCTATGATGACCCAGATGACGGCGAGGATAGGTGCCCATGCCACAGGCTGTTCAAGGGCGTGGATTACCGGTTTCCACGGGTTGGGCTTCTTGCCTCCGTTCTTGGCTATGGCCTTTTCGTTTCCGGCGTTAAGCAGCGACAGACCTACAGGTATGCCTACGGCGTTTACGACTATACCTACTATGGCTACCACGAGGGCCACGTATGCGTTGGTGCCGAAAATAGGCTCCAGTACGGCAAATCCGAGGAAGCCGATGGTAGGCGAACCGTTGATAAGGGCCATGACGGCGGCGTCGGCCTGAGTAACTCCGCTTTTCTTGAAGCAGTATTTATAAATGTAGTACACGAGCATGAAGCAGAACATGATCACTACAAGCGATATGATCGACAGCTTTATGTCGGCGACAAGCATCGAGCGGTCAGCGTCGGCTATCGACACAAACAGGGCTGCCGGCAACGCGAAGTCAAGCACTACCTTGTTGAATGCCTTACCGTCGGAAGCGCTGAACGCACCCTTTTTCCCTGCGATATATCCGGCGAGCATCACCACGATAATAGGGACTATGGCATATAATATGATATGTGACATAACAAAGTGATTTTAATGTTAGTATGCGTATATACGGGTGATACGTCTTGTTATACGTTGACGGGGAAGAGGGTAGCCGGATTCAGATATCCTATGTGGCCGCTCTCCTTGCCGGAGTCGGCGGCGAGCTGCACGTCGATGAGGCAGGTCTTCTTTGACGCTATGGCCTCGGTCAGTGCTTTTTCAAGTTCATCGGGGGTGGTGACGTAGTAGGTCTGTGCGCCGAAAGCGTCGCCGAGCTTGTCGTAACGTGCGTTGACATTAAGAGTGGTAGGTGCCGGATCGCCGTCCTTGCCGAGATTCTGGCCTACTCCGTTATATATGCCTCCGTTGTTGAATATGACTACGGTGACGGGCAGCTTGAAGCGGCATGCGGTGCTGAAGTCCATACCGCTGAAGCCGAACGCGCTGTCGCCCTCGATGGCCACAACCGACTTTCTGGTGGCCACGGCGGCACCTACGGCAGAGCCCATGCCCATGCCCATGATAGCCCACGTGGCGCAGTCTATGCGGTGGCGGGGCAGCATCATGTCTATGGCGTTGCGGGTGTCGTCGAGGGTGTTGGCGCCTTCGTTGACGAGGATTACGTCAGGATTCTGTGCCATGACTTTTCTTACGGCGCTGAGGGCGCTCCAGTGGGTCATAGGCACGGTCTGCGGTACGAAGCGCTGAGCGAACTTTTCGTTTTTGGCCTTGCTTTGCGACTGGATGTAGGGTACCCAAGTAGGATCCATCGACAGCTTGTAGGAGGGCAGGGCGGCGAGCATGGCGTCGACCGATGACTCAAGGTCGCCTACTACCGGAGCCGCTATCTGCCGGTTGATGTCGATCTCTTCGGGATCTATGTCAAGCTGTATGAATTTACCTGCGGGATTCCATTTGCCGTGTCCGCGCGACAGAAGCCAGTTCAGACGTGCTCCCAAGAGCACCACTACGTCTGACTGTTCCATAAACGCGCTGCGCATGGAGTTGGCGCTTAACGGGTGGTTGTCGGGAAGAAGACCCTTGGCCATCGACATCTGGTAGAACGGTATGCCGGTGCTTTCGACAAGTTTCTTGATTTTGTCGTCAATTTGCGCGTAAGCGGCTCCCTTGCCTATAAGTATGACAGGCTTCTTTGCCGAAGCAAGTAGCTCCATGGCGCGGGTCACGGAGGCCGGCGACGGTATCATGGGCGGACAGGTATCGACCGGAGTGTACAGTGTGGCTTCGGCCGCGCTGCGGTCCATGACTGCGCCGAGGCACGGGGTGGTTATGTCAAGGTATACACCGCCGGGACGTCCCGACACTGCGGCTCGGTAAGCCCTGACAACGCCGGTCATGATGTCCTCGGGGCGGTTTATGCGGTAGGCTGCCTTGACAAGCGGCTTGGCTATGTTGAGCTGGTCGAGCCCTTCGTATGTGCCTTGCATCAGGTCGATGGGCGGACGCTCGCTTGAGCCTGATATCTGTATCATAGGATAGCAGTTGACCGTGGCGTTGGTGGTGGCTGTAAGGCCGTTGAGGAAGCCGAGCGACGATACTGTGAGCAGTACGCCCGGAGTTTTTGTCAGAAAGCCGTGGGTGGCTGCCGCCATTCCCGCCTGCTGTTCATGACGGAAACCGAGAAATCTGATGCCCTCGCCCTGTGCGATGTAGGCAAATTCGGTCACCGGTATGCCTACAAGGCCGTACATCGTGTCGATGCCGACTTTTTTCAGCGCTTGCGTGAGTATCCACATGCCCGTTACCTGATTGGCGGTCGACGGGTCGGTATGGGGTATTGAAGCTAATGGATCGGTTGTCATAGTTGAACTACGTTAAATCGTTAATAGTGTGAATTTTGAAAAATCCATAGTGGTGCGCCGCTGGTGGCGTGCACCACTATGGTGGCATATATCGAGTCCCTGCAAGGCGTGTTATTTGGCCGGCTCTTCGGGTTTGGGCGCAGGTGCGGTCGTGCCGTTGGCCTTGAACTGTGCCTGCTGTTCGGCGGTATATCCGAGTGCGGTAAGCACTTCATCGGTATTTCCTCCAAGTTCCGGACACGGACCGTAGGTAGGCTGATAGTTGGATATGGTGAACGGTACTCCTACGGTGACGAATTCACCTATCTTGCCGCCTTGGTTGATACGTACGAGCGTGTTGCCGTCGTAAAGCGACTCGTCGGTCATGATCTCCTTGGTCGACAAAACCGGGCCTACGGGCACACCTGCCTTCGACAGGATGTCGGTCACCTCATACTTGGTCTTGTTGATTGTGAAGGTCTCGACACGTTTGTAAATTTCCTGTTTGTGCTTGTCGCGGGCATCGGCCGTGTTGAAGTCTGGATTTGTAAGCCAGTCCTCGAAGCCGAGCGCTTTGGCTGCAAGCTCAAACTGCTTGGCTCCACGCTGAAGTATGACATATACATATGCATTGGGGTCGGTCTCCCAGCCTTTACATTTATATGTCCAGCCGAGAACGCCGCTGCCCTCTTGGTTACCGCTACGCGGAACGAAGTCACCGAATTTCTCGTCGGGATACTGCGGGAACTGGGTAAGATAGCCGATGCGGTCGAGTGTAAGCTGGTCGCGGGTCTTGATACGGCACAGGTTAAGACATGCATTGTGCATTGACTGGTATACGAAGCTGCCTTCGCCGGTCTTTTCACGCTGCAGAAGGGCGGCGAGGATACCGATGGCGAGGTGCATGCCGGTGTTGGAGTCACCGAGGGCGGCACCTGACTGTGTAGGTATGTTATCGGGGCCTTCCCACCATCCTGTAGTTGAGGCTGCGCCGGCGGTCACCTGTGCTACCGGCTCATAGGCCTTGAGGTCTTTGTACTTTGACGATACGGGGAAGCCCTTTATGGTACCGTAGACACACTTCGGGTTGAGGGCGTGTACGGCCTCCCAGCTGAAGCCGAGCTTGTCCATTGCACCCGGGTGAAGGTTCTCGATAAATACGTCGGCCTCCTTGATAAGTTTGGTAAGTATCTCTTTGCCGTCAGGGGTTTTGGCGTTAAGGGTCAGCGACTTCTTGTCAGAGTTGAGCTGAAGGAAGTAGTAGCTTGGTTCATCGGGGTCAAACTGGAGTTCATTACGGGTGGCATCACCGACACCGGGACGTTCTATCTTTATAACTTCGGCGCCGAGCCATGCGAGCAATTGTGTACATGAGGGACCCGACTGCACTTCAGTGAAGTCGATCACCTTGATTCCTTGTAGAGGAGCTGTGTTCATAAACTTGAATTTTAGTGTGTAATAGAAAATGTTTGTTTTATGATATTAACGCGATAGCAACCAAAAGGTTTTGTTAAATAAGATTGTAACTTAGAGGATTGCGGCGCAGTCAGGCGTCACGGTTGGTTAATGGATATTGTTTGGTGACTTTACCGGTGCAAAATGTTTATTTTTTAACTTACAATACTCGCATAATGTTAAAAATGCGATTTTTTGATGAATTTTGCAATCTTAAATACTTTTTAGTTATCTTTTTCGCAATTATTGCGCGGAGGCGCAGGGTTTTATCCGGCTTTATGCCGGGTGTATACATGGAGGAGGCCGTGGCCTGTCTTCTTTATTTATTTGTAAAATTATCTCTTTCAGTAATACTGCAATATGTCTATTGGGGGGCAATTCTCTGATAATCAGTAGATTGCGAAACCCCATTTTAGGACTAAATAAATTATTGTAGTATGAAGAAAGTATTTTTGTTACTTTTCGCACTTTTGACTGTAGTGACGGCATCGGCCCAGATGCGCACCGTTAAAGGTCAGGTAGTGTACGCCGGCGACGGCGAACCCCTCGCGGGAGCTACTATCCTTCCCGTTGGAGGCAGCGGCACAGGCACCGCTACCGATGTTGACGGTCATTTTACTATCAATGTTGACCGTTCAGTTTCGAAAATTAAAGTTTCCTATGTTGGAATGAGCACTCAGGAGGTCCATATAACCGACGCTCCCATGCTCATAAAGCTCCACAATTCAGAGAACAATCTTGACGAAGTTATGGTCGTGGCTTACGGTACGGCCAAGAAGTCGGCTTACACGGGTTCGGCATCGGTGGTGAGCGCTGACCCGAAACAAGTCCGCGCGGAGTTGTGTTCAGATTTGTGTTCAAGGCAAAAGAAAAAGCAGCTACGATTTGTTTCGTAACTGCTTGTTTTTTAGGAGTGGTCCCACTTGCACTTTGAACTTCAAGGTAACTTGTTGTGGGATAGTGTATTCTGTATGTTAAAAATCGGGCTTGGCTCGGATTAGGCACCTCTGTACTTCATCATTCTGCAACGCCGTTCTTATCTTCGTTTGTGCAAATTTAATCATTATTTGTCGCAGTGCCAAATCCCGTGCCAATGAAAGCAGAGTCAAGCTTGCTTGAACTATGCTGAATGCAGCCGGGATTATACAAATTAGTCATATTAAAAGTTCCTAAAATGAACTGCCATTGGTTATAAGTCATCTGTCATCAGGAACTGCCGTAAGCTCAGATGTTTTATGCCTTCGTAGTTCTGAGGTCGTGACATCGGATTCATGGATATGACATATTTGGGATAGTTGTCTTGTATCTTCAGCAGATTCCCGAACTCCCGTTCCATTGTCTTGTCGTCAGCGATGAGATACGCCACCTGTATATAGACCGAAATGCCGCCTTTTTCGGCAACGAAATCAATCTCTCCATTGGGAAGTGTTCCGACGCTGATCTTGTATCCGAGATTTTTGAGGTGTAGATAGACGGCGTTTTCTATTACTTTCTCTATGTCGCCGGTACGGTTAGGGCCGGCAAGCATATTGCGCAGCCCCAAGTCCTCAAAGTAGTATTTGTCGTTGGTCTCCAACAGACGCTTTCCATGTATGTCATATCTCGGCACTTTATTGATGATGTAAGCGTTTGAGGCGGCTTTCAGATAATTTATCGCCGACAACGGGGTCAATTCCACTCGCTGAGATTTGAGATATTTCGACAATGATGTAGCCGATACAAGTTGCCCCGCGTTGTCGCTGACGTATGACATCAGGTTTTCAAACAGTGTCACATTGCGCAACCCTTCCCTCTGCACCACATCTTTCAAAACAATGGTATTGTAGATGTTCTGTATATATTCCCATACCATATCCTCGTTTTCAAGTCCGAGACGATACAGGTGAGGGAGACCGCCGAATCCAAGATATTTCTGAAGACTGTCATCAGAATCATCAAGCCCGTGAAAGGTCAGGAACTCCCGGTATGAAAGACTCAGGATATGAATCTCAATATATCGACCGCCGAGGTATGTGGAAAGCTCCGACGAAAGCATTTTGGCGTTACTTCCGGTCACGACAATCTGGCATTCCTCATCGGCATTAAGGCTACGGAGGACATTCTCAAAACCGTCAATGTCCTGCACCTCGTCAATGAGCAAATAATTCTCCGCATCTTCTTTCAGTTTGCCGTCAAGATAACGCGAGAGATCATCTGCATTTCTTATATCGGCATACTTTGTTTTTTCCTTATTGATATAGACGATATTGGCATCCGGATTGTCGGCTTCAATCTCTTTGACGAGTTGACGGATTATATAACTCTTGCCAACGCGACGCTGCCCGGTAAGGGCGATTATCATACCCTTGCCGATAAATCTCTGAATATGCTCAATATACTGTTGCCTTGCTATTATCTTCATGACTGCAAAGGTAGTGAATTTTGTTAATGATACCAAACAAAACGGGGCAAAATCGCAATTCTATTTGTCATACATCATAAAAATGACATAACCTGCGAGAGGCGCAACGGCTCGGCATTGTCGGTCGCAAGCGAGGCAGTGCCGATGGAGTCAATGCCGTCAGCGGCGTTTGACGAGTCTGCACTACCGCTGACCGCATTGCCAGAATTGAAGAGTCGGCTAAACACCGAGTGTCTGATAGCCTGAGCGGGTTGCTACGCAGGCTTCGCTGTACCTGCTCTTGCTATTTCAGCCACTCCGTGTTCTTACGCCGCCTTCATCTTTCGTAGTTTGAGCCGTTACGCCACTCTCCGTTGGTCAGCAGTCCACGAGTCGAGACAGTGATGTGCCGCCTTCCTGCGTTGTCGGCATATCACAGACTCGTCTTTCCCGGACTGGGACAGTGCCATTATAGGTCTATCGAGTACAATTTGTGTGTTTTCAACCAATGACCGTCTGCTAACGCCGGGTGCATGAACAGTCCTTCAAAAGTCATTCCTATGCGCTTCATGACATTTTCTGAAGGAATATTAGGTACGGCAGTAAAAGAATATAGTCTGTTGCATAATTTCTTCTCCCGTGCATACTTTATACACATCATCGCCGCTTCAGTAGCATATCCCTTATTCCAGAATTTATCTGATATTCGCCAGCCGATTTCCCATCCCGGTGAAAATGGAACATCGAAAGTAAAGCGGTGGAATCCAACATAACCGATAAATTCACCTGTTTTCTTAATTTCAACAGCATACAATCCGAAACCTGTTTCCTCAAATTCAGAATTGATCATGTCAACAAAGCCATTTGATTCCTCAGGAGATAATAGCTTTGGAAAGTATTTCATAACATTATCATTGCCGTTCATTTCTGAAAAGACATTCCTATCGGACATTTTCCATGAACGTAAAATCAGTCTGTCAGTTTCGATATATGTTGTATCCATATTGCAAAATTAGTCATTTTCAGTGAGTTTTCAGTGCCTAATCGCTTTAGCGCTTTGCCAAAGCAAAGAATATGCTGTCATTCGTTTTCACCGTCACGGAGTCTTAGCTCCAGATTATGCGGTAATATCAACTCAGGAAGCTTTGTTTGCTCGTAATTGAAAACGTGCGGAGCAGGGCTATTCTTTTGCCTTTTGGCTGAAAAATCTCCAGACCTACGGCTCGTATTTTTAAGCCAAAGGGCGAACAGCCCTTCTTTGCCTCCGCACGCTGCCGTGTCAACGAGCAAGCAAAACTTCGATAGTCGATAGACGCATAAAAAAAATGTCGCACGATGAAAACGAACAACAACATATCAAACAGACGAGGCAGAGCATCCATCTCCAGTCTCAACCGCATAAAAAGGGTTCTCCTTTGGGTGGTGGGAATAATAGGTACAATACTCGGATTGGTGTTGTGGGCGTTTCTCCGACCGATATTCCGAGGCGTTGGCTGGATTGTCTCCGCTACCACCGCAATAGCGATAATCTATTTGTTAAGGCGCCCTTTAACAATTCACTGATATGGCTACACTCAAATCAAACAACGCTGCAATCGCAGCAATGCAGCAGATGCTCTAGGAGCGTTGCATCGCAGAACCCACTTTCGCTATCAAAATGGCGAATCCATACAAGAGTTTCGAGGGAGCGGTAAACTATCTATGTTCACAGATACAGAAGAGCGGTCTGTGTATGGTAGATGGCGCAACCGTCCTAAATCTACTCACGCACTACTTTGATGAAGCTGACATCGAGGAGGTCGGCAAGGTGAACTGCAACATCGTGGTCTCCAAGCCGGAACTCTCCGATGAAGATAAAGCTGAACTCAAACAGCAGGCTATGGAGCAGTTCAAGGACGAGCAACTCCGAGAACTCCGCAGACAATCTCAGCCGAAGACTCAACCCAAGCCGACCGCCACCGCTCCCAAAGCCGGAGCAGAGATTGACTCAATCCCCAACCTATTTGATGAACTCTAAACACCCCCAAGACTATGAAACCCCGTAACAAAAAGCAACAGCAGCCAGTGGCGGCTGAAACGAGTTGGAGCCGAGTTGTGTTCAGATTTGTGTTCAAAGTAAAAGAAAAAGCAGCTACAAGAGGGTTCGTAACTGCTTTATTTTCAATTTGTGGTCCCACTAGGGCTTGAACCTAGGACTCCCTGATTATGAGTCAGGTGCTCTAACCAACTGAGCTATGGGACCGTCTTTGTGAGTGCAAAGGTAATGCTTATTTTTGGAGTAAACAATATATTTGCGAAAAAAATGCGAAAAAAGTGGAAGTATATTTGGCGGATCCTGTTTTTGCAGCCGTAAACAAGCTGAAACACCACCGGTTATGTCTATAATATGCGAAGACCGGAAAATCTATGAACATGCAGGCCGGTAATTAATTTGCCATATTATATTCAAGTATGTGGCGTTGTAGTCCTCCGTATTTTAGTCGGGTATCGATTATTTTAAAGCCTTTCGCTTTGAAGTTGTCAAGGCTGTGGCGATTGTCGGGCGATACGGTGGCGAGAATTTTTGCCGCACCGTCTTGTCGCATTTTGTCGAAGGCCCAGTCTATGAACAATTGATGTAGTCCGAGTCCGCGCCATGCCGGATCTACGACAACTACGTCAAATGTAAGTGCCTCCTGCGGGTTGGCGCCAACGGAGGCGGCAATATTGCGGTCGCTTTTGCGGGGAGTCACTATCAGTGCGAAGGCCACGAGCGCGCCCTCTTTTGAAAATATTCCCGCAAGACTGTCGAGATGCATCGATTCCAGCAATTCATCGCGTGACAGGGCAAAAAAGAGGCTCGGATCGCTGAGGGAGTCGACCACTTTTTGTTGCAGACTCAATATCGAGGCCATGTCTTCAACCTTCAGCCGTCGAAATATCAATTGCTTACCTTTGGCTTCGAGAGGCCGTTCGTCAGTCGGTACTTCACCGCAAATGTCGTGCATGTAGAGCTTGTTTTTCAGATATTCGGGAGAGAAACGGTATTTATATCCCGGGATGCGCCGCTCGCCGCCCGGTGTGCTGCTGTTTATTTTTTCACGGTAGCCGATCCATGCGGTATATAATTCAAATATCTGAACGTACGATGATGAAGGCGGCAGTATGTACTTCTCCTGTATATAAGGGTTGTTCATGAATAAGAAAAAGCGATAGCCGAATAAATCGTCAAGATCCTCTATTTCGGCAATATGATGACGGTAAAGCAGATATAGATTTTCAAAGAACGTGCAGTACTGTGCTATCTCCACTCCTTTCACGTCGCGCCATATCTCCTCGGTGGCGTCAGGGCGTATGTCGTTTTCTTCAAGCGCTTCGTATACTTTCATAAGCCTGTCGCTGTCATGAAAGTAATTATTGAGGTCTATAAGCATGTCGCTGCACGTCACGTTCTGGCTGTTTTTTAGCTCGATGGCTATGAACATGGTGCCTATGAGCGTTACTGCAAGCGAAAATATGCCTACACTGGCCTCTTCGCCGGTCTTGAACCACATCACCGCCATAAGGCATATGAGGCAGAGAATAAACGAAGCGAAAACAAGCATTATCGATATGCGTTTGTCGTAGCGGACCTGTTTCATCGGTAAGAAGTTAATTAATATGAAGCACTGATATGGGCAAAGTTACGAAAAATCAGGTAATATGCAATTGTTACGGTATGAATAAGGTGGATATATTTCAAAATCTTTATTAACTTTGTCGTGACGGTAGATAATGATGGGTGCGGAGATACTTTTCGTAAGGCCTTGCGAGCTGTTGCGGTCCTATGTACGATACTATTATGTGCTTGGTAGTGTCGACGGCTTTGATGAGCTTACGTTTCCTATCGGGTGTCCGCAGATTATCTCTCATAAAGGTGTTCCGTTGTTTATTCCGGAGCTGGGCACTTATCAACACATGTTTACCATAAGCGGTCAGGTAAACTTTCCTGCGCATGTAAAATCATGTGGTGACACGGAGATGATAGTTGTCGTATTTCATCCTCATGCCATAGGCCGGTTTATCGCTACGCCGCCATCCTCATTCCACAATCTTGAAATCTCGGGATATGATATCGGTAACAGCTCTCTGAACAGCCTGTCCCGACGTATATTTGATTGTGCCGATAACCTACGGTGCATACATATGATAGAAGATTGGTTGCTTGCCGGACTGAACGATGTGTGTTTGTCTTACGATGACCGTATTGGTGCTGTGATAAAAACGCTTATGCAGTGCCCTTCGGCAAAGGTCACGGAACTTGCCGACACCGCTTGTTTGAGCAAGAAGCAGTTTGAGCGCGTGTTCAGTGGCTACGTGGGTATGCGGCCTAAAGAATATGCCAGAGTGGTCCGCTTTCAGAAATCGATGTGGCTTATGCAGAACGGACAATGCAATGACGCTGACATAGCATGTGCAAGCGGCTTTGCCGATCAGTCACATTTCATCCGCGAGTTCAAGGCTTTCAGCGGATGTACGCCGGGGAAGTTACGAAATGAAGACCGTATATATTCCGATCTCTTTACTGACCCGTCGGCAACGTTTATAAAGTGAGATGTGCCAAAATCTGTAATAATGTCTCATTTATTCTATACCGTCGGGATTTTAACTCATAACTTTGCATAAAAAACAGAATTATGAAAGAGATTGACCCCGATGAAACGCCCCGCGCCTACGCCTACAATATGTGGATGAAGGCGCCTATGCCGATGGTTACGTTTTTCAAGACCCTTGACGTATCGCGTCTGTTGCGGTTCAGTCGCCGGCGAAAACTGAAATTCAATATGCTCATGTGCTATTGCATCGGCAAGGCGGCCGGTCAGGTAAAGGAGTTTTACATGCTTCCGGTGGGTGACCGGCTGGTCAGCTACGATAGCCTGTCGGTCAATACTATCGTGGAGAATAAACGGGGCGAAGTAAGCTCATGCGACATACCGTTCTCGGTAAACTTGAGTGACTTCAATGACGACTATCTGCGTCTGACACGTCAGGTGGCGGATAGCTGTGAGAACCATGACCTGTCAGAAAACAGTATGGTCATCGGCACCTCCGCTCTCGCACGCTTCGATATTGACGGCGCGGTGGGCATGTACAGCGGCATTTTCAATAATCCGTTCATGATATGGGGCAAGTATCGTAAGCGGTTTTTTCGGACGACCTTAATTGTCTCTTTCCAGTTTCACCATACGCAGATGGACGGTGCGCACGCAGCCCGGTTCCTTGAGATATTGCAAAAGGAGATTGACGCTATATGACCTGCATACGTGCGCGGTCGTTAAAAATTTCGCTATTTTTGACAAAATTAAGAGTTAAGTGTTATAATTATTGAGTAACTTAGCAACTTAATTTTTCAAAGGATGATGAAACGACGTAATTCACTGTTGGGCCGTGGTGTTGTAATAGCTTTTGTGGGTGTGCTCGCGTTAAGCGCAATTGCGGCCACGCGCAGCAACAAGGCTGAGATTACACGCAATCTCGATATATTCAATGCCCTTTATAAGGAGCTGCAGACCAATTATGTGGACTCTATCGATGCCGAGAAGTCGATCAATACGGCCATTGCAGCGATGTTAAACGACATCGACCCGTATACCGAGTATTTCCCCGCAAGCGCTCAGGAAGACCTGACCATGATGACGTCGGGTGAATATGCCGGCATAGGTTCGCTTATTGTCGAGAAACCCGGACAAGGGGTGTTTATATCCGAGCCTTATTTCGGCACTCCCTCGCAGGAAGCCGGGCTGAAGGCCGGCGACCTCATCATGATGATTGACAACGACACCGTGACCTCTTGGCACAGCGCTCAGGTGAGCGAGCGCCTCAAAGGACAGGCCGGTACCCCGTTGAAAGTTACGGTAAAGCGCCCTTATGTGCAGGACTCCATAATCACGTTTGAGCTGGTGCGTCGTAAGATACAGATGCCTGCCGTGCCCTACTACGGAGTTGTTAAGGATAATATAGGTTACATATATCTTACGTCGTTTACCGACAAGGCGGCCAATGACGTGCGCAATGCGCTTATAGAACTGAAAAAAGACCCGCATGTGAAGTCGATTGTGCTCGACCTCCGCGGCAACAGAGGCGGCCTGCTCGAAGCTGCGGTGAAGATTGTGGGCCTCTTTGTGCCTAAGAATACCGAGGTATTGCGTACCCGTGGCAAAGGGCTTCTTAATGAGAAGGTATACAAGACCACATCTGCTCCGATTGATACGAAGATACCTCTGGCCGTGTTTATCGACGGCGCTTCCGCGTCAAGCTCCGAGATTACGGCCGGTGCGCTTCAGGATCTTGACCGGGCCGTTATTATCGGAAGCCGTTCATTCGGCAAGGGTCTTGTGCAGTCTACCCGCCAGTTGCCTTACGACGGCATGCTTAAAGTGACCATAGCCAAGTACTACATACCGAGCGGACGACTTATACAGGCTATCGACTACAGCCACCGTAATCCCGACGGCTCGGTGGCCCGCATACCTGACTCGCTTACGAGCGTGTTCAAGACCGTGCATGGCCGCGAAGTACGCGACGGCGGCGGCATAACTCCCGATGTGCCCATCGATTACGGCGAAGTAAATCGTCTTACCTACAACATAGTCAGCGACAACTGGGCGTTTGATTACGCCACGAAGTTTGCCGCTGAACATCCTGTCATCGTTCCGGCCGAGGAGTTTGACATAACCGACTCTATATTCACCGACTTCAAGTCATTCATAAATCCCGACAAGTTCAATTACGACAAGGCTTGCGAGCAGATGGTGACAGCGCTCAAGAAGACCGCCGAGGTCGAGGGCTATATGAACGACTCGGTAAAGAAAGAGCTTGATGTCATCGAAAAGCTGCTCAAGCATAATCTCGGTCATGACCTTGACAATAACCGTGACGATATAGTGGACATTCTTGCCGGCGAGATAATAAAGCGCTACTATTATCAGGAGGGGCAGGTGATACAGACCCTCAAGCGTGATGCGGCTCTCGATTCTGCGGCCGTGATACTCAACGACAAGTCACGTTACACATCTATACTATCACCCCGAAAAAAGTCGTGACGCAATGGACTTGGAGCAGTTATGCGCCAAGATGCTGACCGCCTCGCGGAAAAAAGCGGTCTTGAGCGCACTTGAAGACAGCGCCGTAAGGCGTGTGACCATGTACGGGCTTGCCGGCTCGTCGGCGCCTATGCTTATGGCTTCGTTGCCTCCTCTGTCGGGGCCGGTACTTGTGGTGGGCGACTCGCTTGACGATGCCGGTTATCTGTATCACGACCTTTCGAGGGCGCTTGGCGAAAGCGCCGTGCTCATGTTTCCGTCAGGCTACAAGCGCTCCATAAAGTACGGACAGCCTGAACCTCCGTCGCAGATCATGCGCACCGAGGTACTCAACCGCTGGGGTGTCGACGCGGCACTGCGCTATGTCGTCACATATCCCGAGGCTTTGGCCGAAAAGGTAGCGTCGCGCGATACTATAGACGAACATACCTTGAGGTTGGCGACGGGCTCGTCGGCCGACATTACCGAGATAAAGAAGTGGTTGCGTGAAAACGGGTTTGAGGAGGTGGACTATGTGTACGACCCGGGACACTTTGCCGTGCGCGGCTCAATTCTTGACATATTCGGTTACAGCTACGAAGAGCCTTTCCGCATAGACTTCTTCGGCGACGATATAGAGTCGATACGCAGCTTCAATATAGAGACCCAGCTGTCGGAACGTAAGTTTGACGACATATCCGTCACCTCCAATGTCACTTCAAGTTCTGAAGGGTCACTGCTCGACTACATTTCGCACGACACTTTGATATGGATGCGCGACCCCGCTTACACCGTGGACCGTATTAAGTCCATTGCGGGCGAGTCGTTCAGCAGCAGTGCGCTGATAGCCGACGAGGGCGACGCATCGGCCATGTCGCAGGTTGTCGATCCCGAACGGTTTGCCGAAGAGCTTGGCGGCTTTAAGCTGGTGTCGTTCACGTCGGCGCTCGATGTACCGTCAGGAACCGGCACTGCTATCGGCTTCGGATGTACGCCACAGGGCATATATCATAAGAATTTCGATCTTATAAGTGACTCTTTCGGCAAATTGCTGGCCGACGGATACACCATATATATACTGAGTGACTCGGAGAAGCAGATAGAACGTCTGCGGGCCATATTTGCCGACCGCGGCGACGATATATCGTTCACCTCGGTCATAACCACCGTCCATGAAGGCTTTGTGGATCATGCCGTGAAGATGTGTGTGTTTACCGACCACCAGATTTTTGACCGCTTCCATAAATATAATCTGAAGAGCGACCGCGCCCGTTCGGGCAAACTTGCTTTGTCGCTGAAAGAGCTCGGCCAGATAGAACCGGGCGACTATATAGTCCATGCCGACCACGGAGTAGGGCGTTTCGGCGGCCTTATACGTACCGAGGTCAACGGCCGCATGCAGGAGATGATCAAATTGGTGTATCTTAACAACGACCTGCTGCTTGTAAGCATACATTCACTCCACAAACTGTCGAAGTATCGCGGTAAGGAGGGTGTGGAGCCCCGCATAAACCGCCTCGGTTCGGGTGCGTGGAACAAGATGAAGGACCGCACCAAGTCCAAGCTCAAGGATATAGCGCGCGACCTCATCAAGCTCTATGCCGCCCGTAAGGATGAGAAGGGTTATGCCTACTCGCCCGACAGCTATCTGCAGCAGGAGCTTGAGGCATCGTTTCTGTATGAGGATACGCCTGACCAGCTTACGGCCACTCAGGCTGTGAAGGCCGACATGGAGTCGGCTCGCCCCATGGACCGCCTTGTGTGCGGCGATGTCGGTTTCGGCAAGACCGAAGTGGCCATACGTGCGGCCTTTAAGGCGGCCACCGACAACAAACAGACTGCGGTGCTTGTGCCGACTACCGTACTTGCCTACCAGCACTACAATACGTTTAAGGACCGACTTAAAGACTTTCCCGTAAGGGTGGAATATCTGTCGCGAGCGCGCTCGGCCAAAGATGTGAGGCTGATACTCGCCGATCTTGCCGAAGGCAAAATAGACATACTTATAGGCACACATAAGATAATAGGCAAAGATGTGAAGTTTAAGGACCTCGGCCTTCTTATTGTCGACGAGGAGCAGAAGTTTGGCGTGGCTGTCAAGGAGAAACTGAAGCAGCTGAAGACAAATGTCGACACCCTTACCATGTCGGCGACGCCGATACCGCGCACGCTGCAGTTCTCGCTCATGGGCGCCCGCGACCTTTCGGCCATAACCACGCCCCCGGCCAACCGATATCCCATACTTACTTCGCTCAACGCGTTGAACGATGATATAATCACCGAGGCCGTGAATTTCGAGATGTCGCGCAACGGTCAGGTGTTTATCGTGAATCCGCGCATTGAGGGGCTTTATGACCTTGAGGCCATGGTGAAGCGTCTTGTGCCCGACGCGCGTACTATCGTGGCCCACGGCCAGATGCCGCCCGAAAAGCTTGAAAAAGCCATAATGGATTTTTCCAATCACGATTACGACGTACTGCTTGCCACCACTATAATAGAGTCGGGCATAGACATGCCCAATGTCAACACCATAGTCATAAATGACGCGCACAAATTCGGCTTGAGCGAGTTGCATCAGCTCCGCGGGCGGGTAGGACGCAGTTCGCGCAAGGCGTTCTGTTATCTTCTCGTTCCGCCACACGTGCCGTTGACGCCTGTCGCACGTCGCCGACTTCAGGCCATAGAGAGTTTCAGCGAACTCGGCAGCGGCATACACATAGCCATGCAGGACCTCGACATACGCGGCGCCGGCAATCTGCTCGGAGCCGAACAGTCGGGCTTCATAGCCGACCTCGGTTACGAAACATATCAGCGCATACTCAAAGAAGCCGTGATGGAGTTGAAAAACGAGGAGTTTGCCGACACGCTTACCGCTTCCGACGGCACGTCCGGCGATGAGGAGTTTGTGGCCGACTGTGCTGTGGAGAGCGATATGGAGCTTCTGCTTCCGCCCGATTATGTGCCGCAGGAGAGCGAGCGTATAAGTCTGTATAAGGAACTCGACGGCATAGAGCGCGAGCTTGACCTGCAGCGTTTCAGAATGCATCTTGAGGACCGTTTCGGCAAGATACCCAAAGTCACCTCCGAGCTGCTCCGTGTGCCGCGTCTGCGTTATCTTGCACGGCGTCTCGGTATAGAGAAGATTGTGCTTAAACAGGAGCAGATGTACATGTATTTTGTCGACGACAACAATAAGGCTTACTACCAGTCACCCATGTTCGGCCGTATATTGAATTACCTTCAGGCTCATCCGCGACGTTGCCGTATAAGGGAGAAAAACGGACGCCGCAGTCTTGCCATTGCCGATGTGCCCACGGTGGAGGAGGCAGTGTCGCTGCTTCAGGAGATACTGTCGCTTAACTCGATATGACAACAATGGAGCTTGTCGACGTCGCACCCGAGGAGTACGGACGGCTTTTCCCGTCGCCGCCGCTCGTATACAATACTGTCGCTTTCAATGAACTTAACCGTGGAAAGTGCGAGGATGTGAGGTATATGGTGTTTCGTGAAGGGAAGATACGGGGAGGCATAGTGCTCGGACTGCGCGACGGTATGTGGCAGTCGCCCTTTTCGGCTCCTTTCGGAGGGTTCACGCTGTTGCGCGGCCAGCGCATGGAATATATAGAGCATATGGCCCGGTGTATGGGCGAGTTTGCCGATGTCGCCGCTTGTCCCGTACGCATCATATTTCCGCCGGTGCCTTACGACGAAGGTCTGACGACAAAGTGTGTGAGCGCTTTTTCCCGAATGGCGCATTGCGCTATGTCATACGATGTCAGCTACCACTATAATCTTCAGGAGGCCGCTACCGCAAGCCGCAAGGCGCGCGGAGCATTGAGGGAGGCCCTGCGGTATGGTTTTGTCTTTGAACGTCTTGCCGGAAACGACGCGGACATAGTGCGTGTATACGATATCGTGAAGCGGAATCATGAGGCGAAAGGTTACCCCGTCAAGATGTCATGCCGCGAGGTTATCGAGACATCTGAAGTCATATCGGCCGACTTCTTTGTGCTGAAGGAGTCAGGCCGTGACGTGGCTGCCGCCGTGGCTTTCCATGTGGGCCGGGGTGTGGTGCAGATAATTTACTGGGGCGACTTGCCCGGTACTTCGCATATGAGAGTCATGAACCGCTTGGCGGCGGAGCTGGCGGACTTTTACCGCAATCGCGGACTCCATATAATGGATTTGGGACCGTCGACCGAGGCCGCGATCCCAAATTACGGTTTGTGCGCGTTCAAAGAGAGCTGGGGTTGCCGCCCTTCATTGAAGCCGCAGGTCATTGTCAGACCATCATCTCATATATAAGCCGAGTGTCGTCGGGCGTCAGTCTGACATAGTTGCCTATCGGATTGCCTTTGTGTTCGTGGAGTTTATCGACAAGACGGTCTATGTCGGGATGCTCTATGCCGAGTTGCGACAGTGTTACCGGCATGCCTATGCCCGTATAGAACTCTTTTAGTCTGCTCACGCCTTCACGTATTATATCATCCGTTGTCCGGCCTTTGCCGTTGACTTTCATCACGCGGGTGGCAAACTGCACTACCTTATCGGGATTTTTGGTCGCCACGTAGGCCATCCATGCCGGATTGACTACGGCAAGTCCTGCACCGTGGGCCACGTCGTATATTGCGCTAAGTTCATGCTCCATGAAGTGCGAGGCCCAGTCCTCCACTCGTCCGGTGCCGCACAGCCCGTTGTGGGCGAGAGTGCCGCTCCACATTATATTGGCCCGCGCCTGATAGTCTGACGGGTCTGCAATGACCTTCGGAGCCTCTTCCATTATGGCCGTGAGAAGTCCTTCGGCCACACGGTCGGTCACCTCGCAGTCGGGAGTGTTTGTGAAATAACGTTCAAATATGTGGGCCATCATGTCAACTATGCCGCAGGCCGTCTGGTAGGAGGGGAGGGTGAATGTAAGTTCCGGGTTCATGACGGCAAACTTCGGCCGCAGGGCGCTCTCCGTGCGCAGACTTAGTTTTATCAGACCGTCGCGTTTGGTTATGACCGAGTTGCCGGAGCCTTCACTGCCTGCTGCCGGTATAGTGAGCACTACCCCTACGGGGAGAGCCTTCTCGACAATTTTCTTGCCGCAGTAAAAGTCCCAGAAATCGCCTTCATAAGGCGCTCCGCAGGCTATGCCCTTGGCGGTGTCGATTACGGAGCCGCCACCTACGGCAAGTAGAAAGTTTATGCCGTTGTCGCGCACCAAGTCGATGCCCTCATATACGCGGTCATCGGTCGGATTGGGCTTTATGCCGCCTATCTCCATGCGGTTTATTCCGGCTTCGTCAATCGACTGCCTTACACGGTCGAGAAGACCGCTTCTTATCACCGATCCGCCTCCGTAGACTATAAGTACGTTCTTTGCGCCGAAGTCTTTAAGCAGCTGACCCGTCGCTTTTTCCGTATCGCGTCCGAATACATATTTTGTAGGTGCCCAAAGGATAAAATTGTCCATAGCTTTCGGTAGTTTTAAACGCTGTTCAGATATTACCGGCGGTTTCCGCCCTTCTTGGCTTTCTGCTGTTCACGCAGCATGGCCTGCTGCTGACGCTGTGCTTCTTCAAGACGTGCCATGAAGCCCGACTTCTTGCGCGGTTTCTTTGCCGCTTCTCTCATCTTGGCGCGCATCTTGTCTTCATTTACGACATGACGGAATATGTAGGTCTGCACGATGGTGATGAGCAATGACAGGAAGTAGTAGTATGACAGACCGGCCGCATAGTTGTTGAAGAACACGAGGAACATGACAGGCATGAGGTACATCATCCACTTCATGCCGGGCATCGTAGTGCTCGACGGCTGGCTGGCCATGGTTATCTTGGTGTATATTATATTGGTCGCGGTCATGAGCAGACAGAACAGCGACAGGTGGTTGCCGAAATATTCTGTAACGAGCGGTATGTTGCCGCTCCATGACAATATGGCGTCGGGGGCCGAGAGGTCTTTGGCCCAAAGGAACGACTGTCCGCGCAATTCTATACATGACGGGAAGAACGTGAACATGGCTATGAGCACCGGCATCTGAAGCAACATCGGCAGACAGCCCGCCATAGGGTTGGCTCCGGCTTTTGAGTAGAGTGCCATTGTCTTTTGCTGGCGTGTCATGGCGTTCTCCTGTCCGGGATACTTGTCGTTGATCTCCTTTATCTCCGGAGCCAGCAGGCGCATCTTGGCCTGCGACATGTAGCTCTTGTAGGTAAAGGGGAATATGATGAGCTTTATGAAAATGGTGAGTATGAGTATTATTATACCGTAGTTCGTGAACCAGTGGCCGAGTATGTCAAATACCGGTATCACTATCCAAGTGTTGATCCAGCGGAACAGGGCCCAGCCAAGCGGTATAAGGCGAGTAAGGTTGAGGTTCTCGTCGGGCTGAAGATTGCTCTGCAGGTCGGAGAGTAGGGGATAGAGGTTTGGAGCTATGAGTATGTCAAATGCCGCAGGCACGGGATTGCCCGCATTGTAGTCAAGCGTGGTCACTGCGTCAAGCTCTTTCAGGTAGTCGGAGTGCTCTTTTGTCAGCACACGCGATGTAAGGTTGGCGCTGTTGAAGTGGCTTTTGGCTATGAACGCCATAGAGAAGAACTGGTTTTTGTAGCCGATCCACTTGATGCGTTCGTTGATCTCCTCGTCGTCGTTGGTGGTCTCTTTGAGATTCTCTACGTCGCCGCCGGCATACTTGTAGTATATCGCCGAATTGCGTTCCTCAAACACTCGTCCTTTTTCCTGACGTATCATCTTCTGGCTCCAGAGGAAGTCCATGGTAGCCACGTTGGAGGGAATTATCGACTGCATGCCCTGCTGGACAATCTCCATCTTCACCACATAACTTTCGGGCGCCAGTGTGTAGCGCATGCCGAATGATGCCCCGTTGCCGAGGTTGAGCGACATAAGCACGGTGCTGTCGTTTTCCTGAACCGGAGTGAAGTAGAAGTCGCGGGTGTCAAACTCGCGGTCGGCCGAGTTGAGGACAAACGAGTACATGTCATCGTCGCCGTTGACCACTACGACTTTGCCGCCGCGGTATGAGTCGTATTTTTTCAGCTCGGCGCGCGATATGATACCGCCTTTACTTGACAGGTCGAGTGAGATGACGTCGTTTTCGAGCTTCAGTGTCTTGTTCTCGCCGTGGAGGTAACGTGCAAAGCCGTGATACTGCGACAGGTTGCGCAGGGTCGATTTTACCGATTCTATGGCCTTGTTCATGACGTTGACCGGCGGGAGTGTGGCCGAGCTCAACTCCGGATGTACGAGATAGTTTATGTTGATGTCGGTAGAGTCTACCGTCACGTATCCGTTGACATTGCTGCCGTCGGTCGACAGGCGCATCTGCGGAGTGTTGAGGGCGTAGCGGCCTGTGGAGTCGGCTTCGCCGTATTGTCTTATGGCTCCTGCAAGCATGGTCATCTCGGCCGGAGTGAGAGTGTCGGCTTCTGATGCCAGCAAGTCGTCGGTCACGGCTTGAGCCTGATCGGTTGTCACTTCCTCGACGGGCATTTTGCTGTCGGGTCGTGGCTCGGGTTGATTAAGCCACATGAAGCCGAGTATGATCGCTCCCATGAGGAGCAGTCCTAACATTGTGTTTTTATCCATTATTTATCGTGTTTATATGCGATGGCAGCTTTTATAAAATCTATGAATATGGGGTTGGGGCTCAATACCGTCGAGGAGTATTCGGGATGGTATTGTGTGCCTATGAACCAGCGGTGGTCGGGCAGCTCGACGACTTCCACAAGGCGGGTGTCGGGGTTTTCGCCCACACACTTCATGCCGGCGGCCTCAAAACGCTCTCTGTAGTCGTTGTTGAATTCAAAGCGGTGGCGGTGGCGTTCGCTGACCTCGGTGGCTCCGTAGGCTTTGGCCGCTCTTGACCCGGGCGTAAGTCTGCAATCATATGCGCCGAGACGCATGGTGCCTCCCTTGTCAGTGACCGATTTCTGCTCTTCCATAAGGTCAATGACGTTGTCGGGCGTGTTTGGATCCATCTCTGTCGAGTTGGCTTCGGCCAGCCCGAGCACGTTGCGGGCATATTCGATAACCATACACTGCATGCCCAGACATATGCCGAATGTGGGCACGTCATGTTCGCGGCACCACTTCAGAGCCACAAACTTGCCTTCTATGCCGCGGTGTCCGAATCCCGGGGCCACGATGACTCCGTCAAGCGGCGACAGCTTTTCATCGACATTGCCTTCATTGAGCTTTTCGGAATGTATGTATACGAGATTGAGTTTATGGTCGTTGTACGTGGCCGCCTGAAACAGTGCTTCGTTGATCGACTTGTATGCATCCTGAAGCTCTACGTACTTGCCTACAAGACCTATGGTGACCTCTTCCTCGGCGTTTTCCATCTTCTTGAGGAAGTTCAGCCACGGAGCCATATGAGGCTCCCCTTCAACCGGCACTTGGGTCTTTTGGAGCACTATTTCGTCAAGATGCTGTTCGTGCATCTTGACCGGCACCTCGTAGATCGACGGCACATCGACCGATTGTATTACGGAGTCGGGCGACACGTTGCAGAACCGGGCGATTTTGTAGCGCATATCTTTCGGTATGTCGCGTTCGGTGCGGAGTACAAGTATGTCGGGCTGTATGCCCACTTCCTGAAGTTGTTTTACGGAGTGCTGTGTGGGTTTGGTCTTCAGCTCCTTGGCCGCGTGTATGTAGGGTACATAAGTCAGGTGTATGCACAGCGCGTTGTGGCCGAGTTCCCATATGAGCTGTCGTACGGCTTCGAGGTACGGGAGCGATTCGATGTCGCCTACCGTTCCTCCTATTTCGGTTATCACATAATCGAACTTACCGGTATTCCCGAGCAGTTTTACGTTGCGTTTTATCTCGTCGGTTATGTGTGGTATTATCTGTACCGTCTTTCCAAGATAGTCGCCCCGGCGCTCCTTTTCGATAACGCTTTGGTATATGCGTCCGGTAGTGACATTGTTGGCGCGTGTTGTGCGTACATTTGTAAAACGCTCGTAATGACCGAGGTCGAGGTCGGCCTCATGGCCGTCGACAGTCACGTAGCATTCGCCGTGCTCATAGGGGTTCAATGTGCCCGGATCGATATTGATGTAGGGGTCAAACTTCTGTATTGTCACCCTGAAACCGCGTGCTTTGAGCAGACACGCGAGCGATGACGATATGATCCCTTTGCCAAGGGATGACACTACGCCACCGGTTACAAATATGTATTTTGTTTCCACGCTGATTGGAGTTTTATTTCCAAGGCGCAAAGTTAGTGATTTTAAATTATAAATCATAGCGCTATGAAGCAATTGTCGGCGCAAAAAGAAGCCCCAGTTTCACAACTGAGACTTCCCCGGAAAAATTAGTGAATGTTGATTGTGCGATATCTTTAGTCTCACATTCCCTATTGATACGGCTAAGTACCAAAAGGTAATTGTTACACACCTGTATCATATCCTGTCGTCATTGAAAGCGGGGAATCTGTGTATGTGGCCGACACCGGTGAAGCCCGGAAAAGGAAATGTGTCGGTTAATTCGGTCTTGCGTTATGTCAGGTTGGCCGGATTGATATACTTGAATCTTGGTCTCTCAATGAATGATATGGCAAAGATAGCATTTTTTTCGAAACAATAGGCATGTCATAGGCATTATTCTTAAAAAAGATGCGGTCTTTGAATTTCGAGGGAATATCGATGTTTGGGGTTGCGTTATTAATATTGATGTATGGATACGATTACTTTATTGAAGTTCCGACCGGTCACGGTCGATGCTGTCTCCGATATACTGCCGTTGCTCCATTATGCCGCGAGCCGTACATGTGACTACACTCTTGCCGGCATTCTTATGTGGGCCGACTACTTTAATTATGAATATGCCATAGTGTGCGATACTCTGTTCATACGGGGCGTAGCTGAAAACGACAAGTCGCAACCGGCATTTTCGATGCCTATAGGGCGGCTGCCGTTGCGCAAGTCGCTGGCGATGATACGCGATTATTGTGCCGCAGAGGGCATAAAGCCTATGTTTTCAGCGGTGCCCGAGGATCGTCTGCCCGACTTCTACTGTCTCGGCGCATGCCGTATAGAGGAGCTTACCGACTGGGCCGACTACCTTTATGACGCCGGGCAGCTTGCCGCTCTCGCGGGCAATAAATACAGTAAGAAACGCAATCATGTCAACCGTTTTATCGGTGAACATCCCGGCTACAGCTTCGAGCCGATAACCGACCGCAATATAGATGCGGTCAAGGCTTTCTATGCCTCGGATGTGTTTGTCGGTGATGACCGCTCGGGTACTGCAGGCGAAGAGCGCCGTCAGGTGTTCGGCGTGCTCGACAATTATGACAGGTTGCCGTTTGAGGGAGCCGTGCTTTCCACGCCCGAAGAGGGTATTGTGGCCTTTACTGTCGGCGAGGTTATAGGTGACACTCTGTTTGTGCATATAGAGAAGATGAATCATACGGTAAACGGAGCGGGGGAGACCATAAACAAACTCTTTGCGTCGGCGATGGCCTCGCGTTACGGAGTGACTTATATAAACCGCGAGGAGGATGTGGGCGATGAAGGATTGCGTAAGGCTAAACAGTCTTATCATCCGGTGATGATGCTTAAAAAGTATAATCTGTCGTTTTAAACATGTCGGTATACGAATTTTAAAGCACGGACGGAAGTAACCGGCCCGGGTGAAGGACTTTGTTGAAAGGCGGTTGTGCATGTCGGGCCATTGACGGCATTTCGGGTTTGATGACGCGGTATATGTTTTTTTTGAAAAAGTTTTTGTAACTTTACGTAGAAACATAAACAAACTTCCGCTATGAAACTTCATTTACCGCCACGTCATGACGGCAGCCGCGGGTCGATAGACACCGAGGGGCGCCGCGTCATAATTATCGGAGCCAACGGTTCGGGTAAGACACGTTTTGCCGAACGTCTTATGGAGGAGCTTGCGGGCCGTTCGTTTCGCATCTCCGCGCTCAATGCGCTATATCGCTGTGAGCATGACCCTTCGGCCGGCTCTATCGACGAGCTTTACAGGTCGGCTGCCGCGCAGTCGTCGTTTATGCGCGATGACATCAAGACTCAGTTTGACCGCTTGTTCATGCTGCTCATATATGACGAGATGCTCAACCTTTTCGCCCATAAGATAGCGGACGCATCGGGTGAAGGCATGCCTATTCAGGAGAGCCGTCTTGACAAAGTGGTGAGCGAGTGGCAGGAGGTGTTTCCCGACAGCAAGATACTCCGAGAGGGGAGCCGCATACTTTTCAGCCGTCAGGTAGGCGACAGTTATTCGTCGATGAAGCTGTCTGACGGAGAGAAGGCCGTGTTGTATTATTTCGGCGCCGTGCTTTACGCTCCTGAAAAGGCGGTTGTGTTTGTCGACAATCCGGGTATGTTTCTGCATCCGAGCATAACCGGTATGATATGGGACCGCGTGCAGATGCTCCGGCCCGACTGTACATTCATATATACGACCCATGATGTGGAGTTCCTGTCGTCGAGGAGTGACAATATGGTGGTCTGGGTGCGTGACTACGATGCCTCGGCCGCCACATGGGATTATGTCGTGCTGCCTGCCGGTTCGGCAATCAGCGAGGATCTGTACATGACGCTTGTGGGCGTTAGAAAACCGGTGCTATTCATTGAGGGCGACGCCAATCACTCCATTGACGCCAAGCTTTATCCGCTTGTATTCAAGGATTATACGGTAAGGTCGCTCGGCAGTTGCAACAAGGTTATTGAGGCCACGCGCACGTTCAACGATCTTAGCTCGTTTCATCATCTTGACAGTCACGGTATAGTCGACCGTGACCGCCGCGACGCCAAAGAGGTTAAATATCTGCGTGATAAAAAGATATTTGTACCCGATGTGGCCGAAATAGAGAATATACTTATGCTTGAAGAGGTCATACGTACTGTGGCCCATCGTCAGGGCCGTAATGAGACACGTGTGTTCGAGCACGTAAAGAAGTCTATCCTCGGCCAGTTCAAGCAGGATATAAAGCAGCAGGCCCTTCTTCATACACGTCATCGCGTCAAGCGCATTATCGAATATCGGGTTGACGGACGTTTTCCGAACATAGCGCGTCTGGAGGAGCATATCGCCAATCTTGTGCATGAGATTATGCCTCGTGCCATGTATGAGAATTTCTGCCGTGAGTTTCACGGTTATGTGGCCGACGGCGATTATGGAGCCGTCCTCCGGGTATATAACCAGAAGTCGATGGTGCCGGGGTCGAATGTGGCGGGGTTATGTGGTCTTGCTAACAAGGATGCGTACATAAAAGTAATAATAGACATATTAAAACGTAATGGCGATGACGCGGCCCGTATAAGGCGCGCGATAATACATTGTTTCGGTATCGATGAGGATGAGGCGACCGCACCGCGTCCCGAACAAAAAGTGATAAAAAATGATTAAATGCTGGATTGAAGCCATGAGGCTTCGCACTCTGCCCGTGTCTTTAGCCGGAGTTATAACGGCAATAGGTTATAATGTGCTCGACGGAACATTTCTGGCTCTGCCCGCGGTACTGTGTCTTGTATTCGCGGTGTTGGCTCAGATAGCGTCTAATTTTGCCAACGAATACTACGATTATCGTGACGGTCTTGACCGCCCCGGACGCGAAGGGCCGCGTCGAGGTGTCACGGAAGGCGATATATCACCGCAGGCCATGAAGAGAGCCACTTTTGCAGTGCTTGGAGCCGCGTGTGCCGTAGGGTGTTCGTTGATTATATGGGGCGGTTGGTGGCTGCTGCTTGCCGGGGTCATGATAGCCGCGGGTGCAATGGCGTATTCCGCCGGCCCTTATCCGCTTTCCCGTCACGGTTTCGGCGAGGTGGCGGTGTTTTTCTTTTTCGGTATTATTCCGGTCAACCTCACCTATTATGTACAGGCCGGGGCATTTGACACCGATGTTTTCTGGGGGTCGGTGGCCGTAGGCCTTATGGGTGCGAATGTGCTGATAGTAAACAATTACCGCGATGTCGATGATGATCAGTCGGTCGGTAAAAATACAATCGCCGTGATATTCGGTAGGCGTACGGCGTCGTTTGTTTATCTGTTTGACGGATTGGTCGCTTTCTGTATAATTATGTCGCAATTGTCGCATGTGCAGGGCATACCTATTGTCTATGTGCTTCTGCATATATTGTTGTGGAACTTCTTGCGCAGTCATAAAGGCGCCGCGCTCAATCCGTTGCTTGGCATGACTGCCGTGCTCATGCTTGCCTATTCTATAGTGTTCTTGCTGTACGCGGTTTCTTAACTGAAAAGTGTATCTGCCGTTTTACATCTATATATAATATATAATCTATAATATATACAGGTGTATTGTCGCGTGTCATCACATGTTATGGCCTAAACAATCCGGTTTATGGCCTTTATCTGCTGTTTGTTGCGTGTTGTGACAGAAAATGTAGCACTATGTAACCTGTATGAAATATTTATCTGTTTTGCTAATATATTAATAATCAGTGTTCTATAAATTAATAATAGTTAAAAATTAGGCTTAGACGAAAAAAATATTGCATAAAACTATTGCATATTAAAAATATTATGTATCTTTGCTGTGTAATCAATTTGTAACACGTTTGTGTGAGGGTTGAAATAAAAACATTAACTAAAACAAAATTATCACTATGGGTTCGTCTAACTTTCAAACAAAGCTGTTAAGCTTGCAAAGCAATCTTCTTAACTTCGCTTACATCCTTACGTCAAACCGCGATGATGCTTATGACCTGCTTCAGGATACTACGTTGAAAGCTCTTGACAATGAGGACAAGTATGTTGACAACGTAAACTTCAAGGGATGGGTGTTCACAATCATGCGCAACATCTTCATCAACAACTACCGTAAGGTTGTACGTTCGGCTACTATCATCGACCAGACAGAGGACCTGTATCATCTGAATCTTCCGCAGGACTCAGGCTTCGAGACTCCCGAGGGTTCTGTTGCCGCCAAGGAGATCACCGCCGCCATCAACTCGTTCAGCGACGACTACCGCATACCGTTCTCCATGCATGTAGCCGGCTACAAGTACAACGAGATAGCCGAGAAGATGAATCTTCCTCTCGGTACGGTCAAGAGCCGCATCTTCTTTGCCCGCCAGCGTCTGCAGCAGTCGCTCAAGGATTATCGTTAAATCCTTGTGTGAGTTAACCAATACACGCGGAAACACATAAGACACATTTACAAAAGCACAACATATTTATTGATTAACCCATACCATAGATATTCAGGCGATGCCACAGGCATCGCCTTTTTTTATGTCGTAAAGTCACATACGCGGCAAAACCACGGTCAATGCAGGAGCAGCGAGGCGTCGCCGTAGCTGAGGAAGCGGTAGTCGCCGGCGAGTGCGTAGTCATACATGGCACGCCAGTCGCCGTCAACAAATGCCGATACGAGCAGCAGTAGCGTCGAGCGTGGCTGGTGGAAGTTGGTTATAATGCCGTCGACAATCCTGAATTCATAACCCGGCGCTATTATTATGCGCGTCGAGGCTATAAGGGTGTCGGCACCGTTCTCGGCGAGGTAGCGGTCAATGTTGGCAAGGGCCTCTTTTGCAGTGAGGTGCGGGTGTCCTGTCGAGTAAGGATACCACTGCGGCACTTCTCCGTTCCATTTCCCCTGCCCGATGAGGCAGCCTATGTGGTAGAGGCTTTCGAGGGTGCGTACCGATGTGGTGCCTACGGCTATGACCCGGCGTGAGGTCTCGGAAAGTTCATTTATAAGAGAGCGGCTGACGGCAATAAATTCGCTGTGCATGCCATGGTCGCCGATGGTGTCGCTCTTGACGGGCTGGAATGTGCCGGCTCCTACGTGCAGGGTGAGCTCGCGGCGCTCTATTCCGCGTCGGTCGACTTCGGCAAGCACTTCGGGCGTGAAGTGAAGTCCTGCCGTAGGTGCTGCTACAGAGCCGTCGATATGGCTGTATACAGTCTGGTAGTCGGTAGAGTCGGTGTCTTCCGTATTGCGGTTGAGGTAGGGGGGAATCGGTATCTCGCCGGCGCTTTCTATAATCCGGGCAAATGTCACCGACGTGTCATCCCACGAGAACTGTATGACGGAGGCGTTGCCCTCGCGTCCTGTACGTGACGCTTTCAGTGTCAGCTCTCTGCCGTCGATAATGAGTGGCAGAGTCAGATCGCTTTCTTTCCAGCGTTTTGAATTGCCTACAAAGCAGAGCCACGAGCAGCACGATGTAGTGGCGAAGCTGACGGCGTAGTCGGCCGGTTGTACCGGTTCGAGACAAAATATCTCTATTACGGCTCCGGTGCCTGACTTGCGGAAGCGAAGCCTTGCGTTGATGACGCGGGTGTTGTTGTACACGAGCATCGAATTGTCGGGCAGCTGTGCCGGCAGGTCGGAGAATATGCGGGTGTCAAGTGTGCCGTCGGGCTGACGTACAAGCAGCTTGCAGCTGTCGCGTTGTGCGAGCGGGTGTTTGGCTATCCGTTCGTCGGGCAGCGGATAGTCGAAGTCCTGTATCTTTATTGACTGGGGGTCGTTGTTCATAAAGCGGTGTAGAAAAATTTCCGCAAATTTACGGATTAATTCCGAGTATTGCTACCGTTGTTTTCTGACGTACCGGTCTGTGCTCCTCCCACAATGTCGTCGTTTGATATGGTCTTGACCGTTTTCTTCACTTGGGCGTTGAGCGATCCGAAACGCCATGACACGGTGACGCTTACAGAGCGCTGATTCCTTGATGTTACAGCGAGTCCGGTGTAGTCACCGCCGGTGCGATAGCTCTTGATGCGCATGTCGGTTGGCCCGAACGGGTTCTGTGCGTTGATTCTCACAGACAACCTGTCCTCTTTCAGGAACGAGCGTGACAGGGTTATGTTGTGGAAATACATGGCCGATGTGCGGCCATACATGTCATATATGCCTGTGCTGAAACGCCCTCCGATAGTCTCGATGCGTAGCTTCCACGGAAGCTGCTGCGATGCTTGGGCGAATAAGCCCCATGTCCATCGGCTGTTGGCCAACCCCAGCGACGGGTTGGCGAGTTTGGAGTATCCGCCCGACGCGTTAAGCATAATCGATGTCTTGGGGGTGGCGCGCCATTGTAAGTAGCCGTTGCCCGACAGCCGTCGTGCATGGCCGACATTGCCGTAGCTGTTGTAGATAATATTGTCGCGAACTTCCGTAACTTGAGTTATCTGTTCGTTGCAGAAGTCGTAGCTTATCGAGGTGTTGAGTGTGATTTTGGGCTTCATAAGCATGTAGGACATGCGCATGGAGTAGCTGTGGGCGCTTGACAGGTCGGGATTGCCCTGCGACACTGATGACGGAGTGGTTATTACTGCCGGATTGAGATATGATATGCCCGGTCGGTTTATACGCGACCCGATGGTAATGTTGAGGCTGTTGGCCGGATTTATTCGCCAGTTGGCTCCTATGGTCGGCACTATGTCGTTGAGGTCTTGGTGGAAGTCGGGTGTTTTGCCGTCCTTGAACTTTGCCGCGAGGTAAGAGTACTCGTATCTTAATCCGGCACGTGCCCCTACAGGACCTGAGTTGAACATGTACTCGGCGTACAGGGCCGCTACCTGCGTGTTGTGGGAGAAGTCGGTGGCATTTGTCATCGAGTTGTCATAGCTCTGTTCGGTCTCGCTGCTGTTGTCGCGAAGTATGTATTTGGCTCCGGCGTTGATTTTATGTTTGCGGCCTATCGGTCTTGTGTAATCGGCCTGAAACGTATGTTCCCAGAAGTGCTGATTGTTGTCTGTATAATATGATGTATAGTCAAAAGGCGGATTAAACAGGTCGTAGAATTCATTATACTGTGTGCTCTTGTTGGTGGTGGTGTTGAGCAGATATGAAAGCACTATAGATTCGCCCTTGTGACGTGTGAGTCGTTGATAGTCCAGCTTCCCTGCAAAATTATAGTTATTGTAATCGGGAAAGTTATAATGGTCGGAGTAACCGTACAACCTGTCGCCGGCAGCGTTGAAAAACGATGTTGTCGAACTGCCCGTAGGCTTGACCTTGTAAAAGAAACCGTCGAATGCTGCTGTCACAAGATTGAGCGAGTCGGGCTCGTAGCTTGCCTCGAATGACATGTAATTGCCGTACCCTTTGTTGGTCGAAGTGTTGTCGTAGCGCTGGGTGTCGCCTGATTGTCGATAGAGATATTCTGATGAAGTGTTGTTACGGGTGCCTCTGTCGCTCATACCGAAATATCCGTAGTTGACCGATGCCGTGAATTTGTCGATCTGCGTGGTGAGGAAGGCTGCCAGATTGGGGGTGCCTTTGGTGTCATATGATGCAAGCAGACTGCCTATCACGCCTTTGACTTTCATATTGTCTACGGTCACGATGTTGAGTATGCCTCCGACACCCTCGGCATCGTATCTGGCTCCCGGCTCGGTTATGACCTCTATGCGTTTTATCATGGATGCCGGTATTGAGCTTAATACCTCTTTGGGATTGTTTGTGAATGAATTGTTCGGTTTGCCGTTTTTGTATATTTTGAAATTGGTCTCGCCTTTTACGCGTATCTCATTGTTGCCGTCGACCGTTACCATCGGCACTTTACGAAGCATTTCTATTATGGTGCTGGTTTTTGAGTCTTCGTCGCCTTGCACGTCGTACGATATGCGGTCGACTTCCGACACCACAAGCGGTCGTTGGGCCACGACTTCGACTTCACCGAGTGTGTTTTCCGACATGTGCATGACGATTTTCCCGAAATCCTTTGTGCGGTGTGCGGAGTCGAGACTGAAGCGAAGCTCTACCGGAGTCTTGCCTACGGAGGTTATTCGCAATATGTAGTCGCCGGCACCCGGGACGGTCTGCGTGAAGTTTCCGTCGATGTCTGAAGTGCCTATGGCTATCGGCTTGTTTAAGTCGGCATCGTCATATACTCTTATGGTGACGTATGATTCGCCCGTATCGGTAGAATCCACGACTTCGCCTGATACTTTGTATTGGGCATTGGCGCATATAGCGGTCACTAATGCAAGCAACAATAGGCAGAACCCCTTTTTCATATGTGATAACGTGTTAAAAATACGCGGTTATGTACGGACTGATGAGTCTACAAAGATAGATAAAAAATAACTTAGACAACCAAAAACTTTTATTTCTTGTCCAATACCGTTAACTTTACGGTAAAATAAAAAAGATGTCATATGGCACAGACAGGAGATATAGTCCGCTTCCTTAATTCAGTAGGTGGCGGCCGTATAGTAAGAATTGAAGATAATATAGCATATGTGGATGAGGACGGTTTTGAGACCCCCGTGCTTCTGAAAGAGTGTGTCGTGGTGACCCCGGTGCAACCCAAGGCAGCGGCGCAGAGCAAGTATGTGGCCCCTTCGACCGTCGTACCGGAGGCGAAGCCGCAGAAAGATGCCGGACAGCCCGAAGAGACTCCCGAGGGTGAAAAACTCAATGTAGTGCTCGCGTATGAACCGGAGGAGATAAAGCATCTGTCGACCACGGAGTATGACGCATATCTTGTGAACGACTCGAATTATTATCTGTACTTCACTTATCTTACACGTGCCGACGGTCATGGATGGGTGACCCGTTTTGCCGGAATTGTCGAGCCGTCGATACAGGTGCATCTCGGACACGTGACCCGCGATATGGTCTCGGAAATGGACCGTGTGGCCATACAGTATGTGGCCTTCAAGCGCGACCGCGAGTTCAAACTTAAAGCGCCTGTAGCGGTGGAGTATGCGGTTGATACCACGAAGTTCTTCAAGCTGCATTGCTTCCACGACAATGTATATTTCGACGGTCCGGTCATAGCGTTCGACATAGTGAAAAATGACATTCCCCAGCGCCTTGTGTCGATTGACAGTTCGAGGATAGAAGAGAGCATAGCCCGAAAGAAAGCTGTTGACAGGCCTGCAAAGACTCCGGTGGTGAAGAATCCGCGTAAAGGCGACATCATAGAAGTGGACCTGCATGCCGGCGAGCTGCTCGATACGACTGCGGGTCTTGATAACGCCGACATACTTCAAGTGCAGATGAAGGAATTTAACCGCGTGATGAACGATAATATCAAAAACAAGGGTGTGAAAATCGTGTTTATACACGGTAAAGGCGAGGGAGTACTGCGCAACGCCATCCTTAAAGAGTTGAAGCACCGGTATAAGAACTGTGACGTGCAGGATGCGTCATTTCGTGAATACGGCTTCGGAGCCACACAGGTTACTATAAAATGATATATTGTTTTTCCGGCACCGGAAACTCGCGTTATGTGGCCCGTTGCCTCGGTCAGGCGCTTGATCAGAAAATAACCAACATCGATGCCGCTTCGTTGCTGCGTCCCGAGCGCTTTCACTGTGCCGATGAGGTCACGGTGTGGGTGTTTCCCGTGCACTCTTGGGGCTTGCCGAAAGTTGTCGGACGCTTTATGCGCGATATGCCCGCTATAGCCGGGCGTCATTATATGGTATGTACCTGCGGCGATGATATAGGACTTGCTCATAAACAGTGGCGAAAGCTTGTGGAGCGGTATCACGGATCGGCCTGCGGGGCCTATTCCGTACAGATGCCCAATACGTATGTCTTGTTGCCCGGTTTTGATGTCGACTCCGATGAAGTTGAGCGGGAGAAGCTGGGGAAGTGTAAATCGCGCATAGACTATGTGGCGTCGCGAATAGCCGGGGGGTATACGGGTGACGATGTTGTCAAAGGAGGCCTTCCGTGGCTTAAGTCGCGGGTCATCTATCCGTTGTTCATGGCGTTCATGACCTCGCCGCGGCCTTTTAAGGTCGACAGACGGCGCTGTGTGGGGTGCGGCCGCTGCGTGGCCCGCTGCCCGATGTTCAATGTGCATCAGGACAAAGCCAAGCGCCCTATGTGGGGCGACAACTGCGCTTTCTGTATGGCATGCTATCATGCCTGCCCGTCGCATGCGGTGGCATATGGCCGCCGCACCAAAAAGAAAGGGCAGTACAACTGCCCCTTGCGTTAGTCTAATAAGTTTTCTATTGTCGCGATCATGTCGGGTGCCGACTGGTCGGGATGACAAGGCACCACCGAGGCATATCCGCGGTCGGTCCAGTACAGGTCGGTATCGGGATTGTCAGGCTCTTCGTTGTGGAATTTGCCCGTCAGCCAGTAGAACGGCTGTCCGTGCGGGTCGGTATACTCCGCATATTCTTCGGTCCAGTAGCCGCGTGCCGCTCTTACCACTTTCATGCCGCACACCGCCTCGCACTTCGGTACATTTACATTCAGGCATACGTCATGGGGCAGGCCGTGCTCGATCACGCGCGAGGTTATCGTCTCCACAACGTGGCGGCAGGCCGATATATCGCGTTTCTGGTCATGGCTGTGAAACGAGTATCCTATTGAGGGTATTCCGAGCATGCATCCTTCGAGCACCGCCCCCATAGTGCCGGAATATATGATTGAATTGCCCGAGTTTGAGCCGTGGTTTATGCCTGACAGTATGAGGTCGGGCCGGCGGTCAAGCAGGGCGTGCATGCCGAGCTTGACACAGTCTACGGGAGTGCCGTTGACCGAGTACATGCGTGCTCCGTTATAGTCGGGATGGCTTGTGATTTTTAATACTTTATTTACCGATATTGCCGATGACTGTCCGGAGTTGGGCGAGTCGGGAGCCACGGCCACAACTTCGCCCATATCTTTCACGTAGTCTATGAGCTGGTGTATGCCCGGCGCGTCTATGCCGTCATCGTTGGTCACGAGTATGAGTAAGCGTTTTTTGTCCATGCTGTTGCTATTTTATGCAAAAATAGTGAAAAAACATGATATAGTCGGCCGTCGTTATCAACATAAGTGCTCACTTATCAACATTTAACTCATTTTGAGCAGCCTTTAGGCGAGGTCAATTCAATATAAATCACTACCTTTGTGTTGCTAATAGTAAGTACTTATGGGTAAAATTATTGCAATTGCCAATCAGAAGGGCGGTGTGGGTAAGACCACCACTACGATAAACTTGGCGGCGTCGCTTGCCTCGCAGGGAAAGAAGGTGCTGATAATAGACGCCGATCCGCAGGCCAACGCTACTTCGGGCTACGGCATCGACCCCAAGAGCATGTCGTCGTCAATCTACGAGTGTCTTGTCGACAACTATCCCGTCGAAGGGTCGCAGGTTGCCACATGTGTCGACGGTCTTGAACTTGTGGGCTCCCGTATAGACCTTGCCGGAGCCGAGCTTGAGCTTGTGAACAAGCCCAATCGCGAGCGGGTGCTTCAGGAGGTCCTCGCTCCGATTGTAGATAAATATGACTACATACTCATTGACTGTTCTCCGTCGCTCGGTCTTATCACAGTCAATGCGCTTACCGCGGCCCATTCGGTCATAATACCCGTTCAGGCCGAATATTTCGCCCTTGAGGGTATAAGCAAGTTGCTCAATACGATACGGATTATAAAGTCGCGGCTTAATCCCGGACTTGAAATAGAGGGATTCCTGCTGACTATGTATGATGCCCGTCTGCGTCTGGCCAATCAAATTTATGAAGAGCTGAAGGGGCATTTCGGCGATATGGTCTTCAACACCGTCATACCCCGCAACATACGTCTGAGTGAAGCCCCTTCCCACGGACTGCCCGCTCTTATATACGACCCGGAGAGCCGTGGAGCCACAAGCCATACCATGCTCGCCAAAGAGCTTATAGCAAAACATCGCAAGCAGGCGTCTGCACAATAAAATCCTCTTAACTCAAATGACATCATGGCATCAGTAAAACGTAATGCACTCGGCCGAGGTCTCGACTCCCTAATATCGATGGATGATGTGCCCGCACGCGGCTCATCGGCTATCAATGATATAGACGTAGCCTCGATATCGCCCAATCCCGACCAACCGCGTACGACTTTTGACGAAGAGGCGCTCGACGAACTCGCATCGTCAATAAGGGAACTCGGCATCATACAGCCCCTGTCGCTGCGAAAGACAGGCCCTGATTCTTATCAGATAATAGCCGGTGAGCGCCGCTACCGGGCCGCCATAAAGGCCGGTCTTACATCGGTGCCGGCTTATATACGCACCGCCAACGACAGCGAGCTTACGGAGATGGCGCTTATCGAGAATATACAGCGCGAGGACCTGAATGCCATAGAGATAGCCCTTACGTTCAAGAAACTGATTGATCAGTATAACCTGACTCAGGAGCGTCTTAGCGAACGTATAGGAAAGAAGCGGGCCACGATAGCCAATTTCTTGCGCCTGCTGAAGCTGCCGGCCGAAGTGCAGCTCGGATTGCGTGACAAGCGTGTCGACATGGGCCATGCGAGAGCGTTGCTGTCAATAGAGAAGCCGTCTTTGCAGCTGAAACTGTATAATGAAATCATAAAGCAGGGCCTTTCGGTAAGAAAGGTCGAGGAACTTGCCAAGGCCTATCAGGCTGCCGCCGAGGGTGTCGAGATGCCGAAAAAGCCGGCGCCGATGCGCATGACCGATAAGGATTTCGACATATTGAAGAAGCATTTAAGCGCATCTTTTCATACTCCCGTGCAGTTTACCTGCAATCAGCAAGGACGTGGAAAAATTACTTTCCCCTTTAAAAATGAGGCTGAACTTGAGCAATTAATTGCTATCTTTGACACAATAAAAAATTCTGAAAGTTGAGCGTTGTGCTTGATGTGCCGGGCAGAGCGTCATTATGTGGCGTTTTTGTCTTGAATGTCAGATTGTTAAATAATGGGAAAAAGAATATACGAAAGATTTGACCGATATACAGCCGGTGCATTGCGGAGGGTGGCAGTGATGCTGTCGCTTGTCGTGTCATGCACTTTTAACATTTTTTCAATGACTCAGGAACCTGACCGCGCCATTGTGGTGAAAACAGATTCCATATCGACTACTCCGGAGCCGCAGACACAGGACCTGAGCGTTTTCCCCGACTCGATGTGGATATCATCGCCGCGAAATGAGCGTGTCGAGGTGGTCGGCGACTCCATTGCCGTTGAAGGCGACAGTATTGCGGTCAGTGTGGTAGGTGCCGTGCCGGTTGATACGGTGAATGTGCTTGACCCGCTGACAGGCGAGGAGTTTGACCCCGACTACGTGGTCAGGGAATTCAATCCCGACCCCACGCGTGCCGTATGGATGGCCGCCCTCTTCCCGGGACTCGGTCAGCTGTATAACCGTCGTTACTGGAAGCTGCCTCTCGTGATAGGCGGTTTCATGGGTCTCGGATATGCCACGAACTGGAACAACCGTATGCTTGAGGACTATACGCAGGCTTACCGTGACCTTATGGACAATGACCCGTCGACCAAGAGCTATATGGACTTTTATCCGCCCAACACCAAGGAGGAGAGTCTGAACAAGACTTGGATGGAGAAGACTTTCAAGACCCGTAAAGATTTTTATCGCCGTAACCGCGACCTGTGTGTCATAGGCATGGTGGCTCTTTATCTTGTGGCTATGGTCGATGCGTATGTCGACGCTTCGCTCGCGCATTTCGACATTACCCCCGACCTCTCTGTCGACGTACATCCGACGGTGATTAAAGATACCCACAGCGCCTTGCCCGGGCTCGGTTTTCAATGGGCGTTCAATTTTTAGCTAACCTCTCTCATTATAACTTCTTGACCTTGCGATGAAAAAACTTATCCTTACACTCACTTTAGGTTGCTCGGCACTGTTTGCTGGAGCCGCACCTTCCATACTTACTCTGAAACAGTCGATAACAGACGACGCTATAGTTTATCCTGAAAGTTTCGAGACCGACACCCACAAGATGATGCAGAACTGGTATCTGCAGAACTATACCGTACTTAACGACAATTTCGCCAAGGTGCCGACAATCGACGCTTCCGATGAGGTATATATAAAGCGTCTCGCATCATTGCCTACCGACATAGAGATGCCTTACAACCAGATAGTGCGCTCATATATTAATATGTATACCCAGCGTCGCCGCGAACTCGTGGAGAGTATGCTCGGCATGAGCCTGTACTATATGCCCATATTCGAGCAGGCGCTTGAACGTCACGGACTGCCGCTTGAATTGCGCTACCTGCCGGTTATCGAGTCGGCGCTTAATCCCGATGCCGTGTCGCGGGCAGGTGCTACAGGACTATGGCAGTTTATGCTGCCCACTGCGCGGGGTCTCGGCCTTGAAATCAGTACTCTTGTCGACGAACGCCGCGACCCTTATGCTTCCTCGGAAGCCGCAGCCGTGTATCTGAAGCAGCTTCACGGCATGTATAATGACTGGTCGCTTGCCATAGCCGCCTATAACTGCGGCCCCGGCAATGTCAACAAGGCCCTTCGTCGTGCCGGCGATAGCGGCAAGGACTTCTGGAGCATATATTATCTGCTGCCTGCCGAAACACGCGGTTATGTGCCGGCGTTTATTGCGGCCAACTATGTCATGACCTATTATAATCAGCACAATATAAGCCCTGCCCTTGCACGGCGCCCTATAATAACCGACTCCATTCATGTCAACAAACGTGTCCACTTCAAGCAGATAGCCGATGTGCTCAATCTGCCGGTGGAGGAGATAAGGGTGCTTAATCCGCAGTACCGTAAGGATATAATACCGGGCGATGTAAGACCTTATGCTCTGGTGCTTCCTTCAATGCAGGTGTACAGTTATATAATGAGTGAGGACAGCATACTGTCGCGTGACGCGAATCTGTATGCGCGCCGCAATGTCGTGGAGCCGCAGATGGGGCCGGTAGAGGATCCTGATGCGGAGTATACGACAAAACTTGTGGTGGTGACCCACAAAGTCAGGAGAGGTGAGACATTGTCGACGATTGCAAAAAAATACGGCGTCACCACATCGGAGATAAAGAAGTGGAACAAGATGAAGAAAAACAGGCTTAATGCCGGACGCAAGCTGAAGATACATACTTATCAGCGTGTGGCCACCGGACGTAAGAAAGCTTCGCCGGAAGAGCTTGCCTCGACGTCGCCTGCTGTCGAGACCGACAGTGTGAAGAGTGTGGCACCGGTCGACTCCGCCGCTTCATCGGCCCCTGCTATCGCCGCGGCTTCCGAAGCGCTTCCCGACGCTAAAGCAGCTCCGGAACCGGCAAAGAGCGTAACCAAGAACGCCAAGCCGAAGCCTGAAAAGAAAGCTTCTGCAAAGAGTGCGAAGAAAAAGAATCCCTACACATATTATACTGTAAAAAAAGGCGAAAGCCTTTACCGCATAGCGCAGAAGTATAAAGGTGTGTCGATAAAGGATATTCAGGAGGCCAACGGTATGGGTTCGAAGACGGCCCTGCGTGAAGGTCAGAAAATCAAAATACCTCGTATATAATAAAACCAGTCATAAATGAAAAAGATATTTTTGTTCTTGGCCGCGGCTTCGGCAGCCGTGTCTGTTTCAGCCGCCACACCTTTGTGGCTGCGCGATGCCAAGCTGTCGCCCGACGGTAGCACTATAGCGTTTACTTACAAAGGCGATATATATAAGGTAGGGGTTAAAGGCGGCGAGGCCGTGCGCCTTACCACCCTTGATTCATATGAGTCTGTGCCGGTGTGGTCGCCCGACGGCAAGTCGATAGCGTTTGCCAGTGACCGTAACGGCGGTCAAGATGTATATATTATGCCGGCTTCAGGCGGCTCTGCCCGTCGGTTGACTTTTAATTCGGCCAACGAGCTTCCCGAGTCGTTTACTCCCGACGGAAAGTATGTGCTCTTTTCAGCCTCCATTCAGGACCCGGCCGGGAGCGCGTTGTTTCCCTCCGGACGCCTTACCGAGGTTTATAAAGTGCCTGTGGGCGGTGGCCGCATCGAGCAGCTTCTTGCCACTCCGGCGCAAATGATAAGCTATGCGCCCGATGGAAGTTTCTTCCTTTATCAGGACCAGAAAGGGTTTGAGGATGAATGGCGCAAGCATCACACATCGTCGGTTACCCGCGATGTATGGATGTATGATGTTGCCTCGGGCAAGCATAAAAATCTTACTTCACGGGCCGGGGAAGACCGTAATCCTGTGCTTTCCGCCGACGGAAAGACCGTGTATTTCCTAAGCGAACGTGACGGAAAGACCTTCAATGTATATTCTTTCCCGCTTGCCGACCCGTCAAAGGTCACACGCATCACCGACTTCAACACACATCCGGTGCGTTTCCTCTCGCAAGGCAAAAACGGTACTCTGGCATTTACTTATGACGGAGAGCTTTATACCAAATCGGGTAATGCCGCTCCGGTTAAAGTGCCTGTGAGCATTACTATCGATGAGGAGAATCCGGTTGAGAAACTTCATGTTGCACGTTCGGCCGGTGCGGTGGTTTCACCCGACGGCAAGCAGGTGGCCTTTGTCAATCGCGGCGAGGTGTTTGTTACGTCGGTAGAGTATCAGACTACCAAGCAGATAACCCATACTCCCGCTGCCGAAGGTCAGATAACGTGGGGCGACGATAACCGCACTATCGTATACAGCAGTCTGCGTGACGGGCATGCCAACCTCTATCGTGCCAAGATAGCGCGCAAGGATGACCTTAATTTCGCCAACGCCACCGCTATCGATGAAGAACCGCTTTTCGACGGCAAGGACGGTGTGGAACGTACGTATCCGCAATTCTCACCCGACGGTAAGGAACTCGCGTTCATTCAGGACCGCAACAAACTTATGATTATGAACGTGGAGTCCAAGAAGGTACGCACGGTGCTCGACGGTTCGACATATCCCGAGCGCAACGGCGGATTTGAATACGCATGGTCGCCCGACGGCAAGTGGATGGCGTTTGAGCTTACCAATAACGGGCACGAGCCGTATAGCGATATCGCCATTGTGAATACTACCGGCACTCCCAAGGTTACCAATATCACGAGGTCTTCATATTTTGACTCTGCACCTCAGTGGGTTTTTGACGGCAACGCCATAGCCTTCGTCTCGGACCGTTACGGCATGCGCAGCCATGCATCTTGGGGCTCGCAGGAAGATGTCATGTTTGTGTTCATGAATCAGGACGCTTACGACAAATACAGGCTCTCGAAGGAGGACTACGAACTGCTTAAAGAGCTTGAAAAGCAGCAGAAGGCCGACAAGGAAAAGGCTGAAAAAGAGAAAAACAAAGACAAGAAAAAAGAAGATAAGGATAAAAAGGACGCCGGCAAGGACGAAGATAAAAAAGATATCGACGTACAACTCGACGGACTGGCTGACCGCATTGTACGCGTGACACCGAACTCCTCTTCGCTTGGCGGACTGATAGTGACCAAAGATGGTGAGACATTGTACTACCTGACTTCGTTTGATGACGGTTACGACCTGTGGAAGATAGACTTGCGCAAGCGCGATGCCCGTATGGTCAATAAACTCGGCGGTTATGCCATGGACCTGCAGTCCGATAAGGACGGTAATGCCATATATTTGCTCGGTGGAGGTTCGATGAAGAAGATGAGCTTACCGTCGGAGTCCATGAAGCCTATATCGTTCTCGGCGGTAATGGAGCTTGATCCTGCGGCCGAGCGTGAGTTTATGTTTGATTACGTTAAGCAGGAAGCCAAGCAGCGCTTCTATCGTACCGACATGCACGGTGTCAACTGGGACAAGATGACTAAGGCTTATCGCAAATTTCTGCCTCATATCAATAATAATTATGATTTCGCGGAGTTGCTGAGCGAGCTTCTGGGTGAACTTAACGCCTCTCATACAGGAGGCCGTTATCGCGGCGGCGCGGCTGCCGACCGTACCGCAAGTCTTGGACTGTTGTATGACTGGACATTTGACGGCCCCGGATTGCGTGTGGCCGAGGTTGTGGCCAAGGGGCCGTTCGGACATGCCAACACCCGCATGAAGCCCGGTGTTATCGTGGAGAAAATCAACGGTAAGGCTATCGACTCCAAGACCGACTACACCCCGTTGTTCAATAACATAGCGGGTAAAAAGACGTTGGTGGGCCTTTATGATCCTGCCGCCGGCGAACGTTGGGATGAGGTTGTACTCCCCGTATCGAGCGGAGTCATGACCGATCTTCTCTATAACCGTTGGGTCAAGCAGCGTGCCGCCGATGTTGAGAAATGGTCGGGCGGACGTCTCGGATATGTGCATATCGAGTCGATGGACGATGCAAGTTACCGCACCATATACACCGACCTGCTCGGTAAATATATTGACAAGGAGGGCATAGTCATCGATACCCGCTGGAACGGTGGCGGCCGCCTTCATGAGGATATAGAGGTGCTGTTCAGCGGTGACAAGTATCTGACACAGGTCATACGCGGTGTCGACGTATGCGACATGCCGAGCCGCCGTTGGAACAAGCCCAGCATCATGGTACAGTGCGAGGCCAATTACAGTAATGCCCATGGTACTCCGTGGGTGTACAAACACAAAAATCTCGGTAAACTGGTAGGTATGCCGGTACCCGGCACTATGACCAGCGTAAACTGGATTACTATGCAGGATCCCACTCTCGTATTCGGTGTGCCGGTTATCGGTTATCGTACGGCTGAAGGCAATTACTTGGAGAATACCCAGCTGGAGCCTGACATAAAAGTGGCCAACGATCCGTCGGTCATCATAACCGGCGAGGATGAGCAGCTTCATCGTGCCGTCAAAGAACTTCTGAAGGATATTGACAGCAAGAAGTAGCGTATATGCTCCGAATGAGTGACGTTTAGTCGCCGTTTTGACGAGATTTATAGAAAAATGTTAAACTTTTTCGCGATTTAGATGTGAAAATGTTTATGAATTACGGCTATTGTCGTATATTTGCAGACTAATTAAAAACAGAGATAAACTTTAGCGTAATGATGCAGCAGATTTCAAAACGAGTACAGGCTCTCGCTCCGTCGCAGACACTGGCGATGTCACAGAAGAGTCAAGAACTGAAGGCGCAAGGCGTTGACGTAATCAATCTTTCGGTCGGTGAGCCCGACTTCTTTACTCCCGATTTTATCAAGGAGGCTGCCAAGAAAGCCATTGATGACAACTTCTCGTTTTATACGCCGGTACCCGGTTATCTTTCGCTCCGTAAGGCTATTTCCGAAAAACTCAGACGCGAGAACGGCCTTGACTTTGCTCCGGAGCAGATAGTGGTGTCAAACGGTGCCAAGCAATCTCTGTGCAATGTCATTCTCACCGTGGTGAATCCCGGCGACGAGGTTGTCATACCTACTCCGGCATGGGTAAGCTATGTGGAGATGGTCAATCTCGCCGAGGGCAAGAGTGTACTCGTGCCCGCCACAATAGAGCAGAACTTCAAGATTACGCCCGAACAGCTGCGTGAGGCGTTGACCGAGCGCACCAAGATAGTGCTTTTCTGCTCACCCAGCAATCCTACCGGCAGCGTATACAGCCGTGAGGAGCTTCAGGCCCTTGTCGAGGTACTTTCCGATTATCCCGATGTTCTCGTCCTCTCCGACGAAATATATGAACATATCAATTTCACAGGCAGTTTTACATCTCTGGCTTCGTTCCCGGAGATTGCCGACCGCACCTGTATAGTCAACGGAGTGTCAAAGGCTTATGCCATGACCGGATGGCGTATCGGTTATCTGGCGGCTCCGCTTTGGCTCGCAAAAGCCACCAACAAGTTGCAGAGTCAGTATACTTCCGGCGCATCTTCGATAGCGCAGAAAGCGGCCGAGGCTGCCTATACCGGTCCGCAGGACTGTGTCGAGGAGATGCGTAAGGCTTTTGAGCGCCGGCGCGATCTCGTCGTTGGACTTGCGAAGGCCATACCCGGCCTCGGCGTTAATACTCCAGAGGGAGCGTTTTATCTGTTCCCCGAGGTGTCGAGCTACTTCGGCAAGCGTTGCGGCGACCGCGTGATTGAAAACGACTCCGACCTTGCCATGTATCTTCTTGAAGAGGGTCATGTGGCCACTGTCGCCGGTTCGGCATTCTGCTGTCCCGGATATATAAGGTTGAGCTACGCGACAAGTGACGATAACATACGCGAGGCCATGCGTCGCATTGCTGAAGCTCTTGCCAAACTTATCTAACAGAATAAATACCCGGCGCCATGTCGTCAGAACGTGTAAACTCCGATTGTCTTGTAATAATACCCACCTATAAGGAGGCTGAAAACGCATCGGCCATCATTGATGCTGTCATGAAGCAGCCTCATGCTATGGACGTGCTAATAGTCGATGACGGCTCTCCCGACGGTACGGCCGATATCGTACGCCGTAAAATGCAGGAGTATCCCGGACGTGTGCATATGATTGAACGTTCAGGCAAGCTCGGACTCGGCACCGCTTATATAACGGGATTCAAGTGGGCTATCGAACGCAAGTATGACTACATATTTGAGATGGATGCCGATTTTTCACACAATCCCGACGATCTGATGGCGTTGTATCGCGCGTGTGAGGCTGACGGCGCTGATGTGGCCATAGGCTCACGTTATGTGTCGGGAGTCAATGTGGTAAACTGGCCCATGAGCCGCGTGCTTATGTCGTACTTTGCGTCGAAATACGTGAGGATCATTACCGGCATGCCGTTTAATGACACTACCGCCGGTTTTGTCTGCTATCGCCGCCGTGTGCTTGAATCCATGGAGCTTGACAAAGTGCGTTTCAAGGGCTATGCCTTTCAGATCGAGATGAAGTTTACTGCATATAAGCACAAATTCCGCATTGTAGAGGTGCCGATTATATTTGTCAATCGGGTGCTCGGAGAGAGCAAGATGAGTTCGGGCATATTTTCCGAGGCGGTGTTTGGTGTTATAAGACTTAAACTTTACAGTTGGATTCACAAATATCCAGACTGTAGCAAAATATTGCCTCGCTGATGCATGATTTACTGCTACATAACGCTCTTATTGTAAATGAGGGACGATGCTTCAGGGGATATGTCGCCGTCGATGCCGACATTATAATAGAGGTGGGCGAGGGCGAACTGCCCGAAGGCCTGAAAGCGGCTTTCCGAAAGGTTGAAGACCTTGACGGATGTATGCTGCTGCCCGGAGTTATAGATGATCAGGTACATTTCCGCGATCCCGGACTTACACATAAGGCCGACATCGCCACCGAGTCGCAGGCGGCTGTCGCCGGTGGTGTGACTTCGTTTATGGACATGCCCAATACGAAGCCGCCCACAGTTACTGTCGAGGCTCTTGAGGCAAAGCTGGCTCGCGGTGCCGAGTGCTCCTCGGCCAACTACAGCTTTTTTATCGGCGCCACAAACGACAATATGGACGAACTGCTTCGGTGCGACTACAGCCGTGTGCCCGGAGTGAAACTCTTTCTCGGGTCTTCGACAGGCAACATGCTTGTTGATGACGAGGCTGCGCTCGACCGCATATTCCGCGACGTCCCGGCTCTGATTGCCATTCATTCCGAGGACGAGGCGACTATAAAAGCCATGCGCGACAAGTATGTCGCTGAACGTGGCGACGACCTTCCTGTGGAATTGCATCCGCTCATACGGAGCCGTGAGGCATGCGTCATATCGACCCGGCGCGCCATCGAGCGTGCGCGGCGTTTCGATACACGCCTTCATGTACTGCATGTGTCCACTGCGGAGGAGGTGGCTATGTTCTCCGACGCTACGCTGGAGGACAAGCTCATAACCTCGGAGGTGTGTGTGCATCATCTGTGGTTTTCCGACGAGGATTATGCGCGTCTCGGTACTCGTATTAAAATGAATCCCGCTGTCAAGACAGTGCGCGACCGCGATGCGTTGCGGCAGGGACTGCGCGACGGGCGTCTTGACATCGTGGCTACCGACCATGCTCCTCATCTGCTGTCGGAGAAGGAGGGCAACGCGCTTACAGCCGCTTCCGGCGCGCCGATGGTACGCTATTCGCTGCCTGTGATGCTCGAACTTGCCGATATGGGCGTATTCTCGCGCGAACTCGTTGTCGAGAAGATGTGCCATGCTCCGGCCCGGCTATACGATATAGACCGTCGCGGTTATCTGCGCCCCGGCTACTATGCCGACCTTGTTGTGGTGCGTCCCGATGACCCGTATACGGTTACCGATGCTTCCGCTTCGGCCCGTTGTGGCTGGACCCCGCTCGCCGGTACCACGCTGCATAATCGGGTTGTCGATACATACGTCAACGGACGGCTTGTATGCCGTGACGGTGTGGTCGATACTTCGGTGCGCGGACGCGAATTGCGTTATCTTCCCCGCAATCGGGGTTGACATTGTAGAAAAATAATTGTATTTTTGTCGCGTACCATAGAACATACAAAACCAAACATCAACATTATGATAGAAAAAGCTAACGTAAAGTATCTTGACAAGGTTGTCATCCGTTTTTCCGGCGACTCCGGCGACGGCATGCAGCTTGCAGGAAATATCTTTACCAATGTTTCGGCCGGTGTCGGCAATCAGGTGTCGACATTTCCCGATTATCCGGCCGAGATACGTGCTCCGCAGGGATCGCTTAGCGGTGTGTCGGGATTTCAGGTCCATATAGGAGTAGGCGTACATACGCCCGGCGACAAGGCCGATGTGCTCGTAGCCATGAATCCTGCGGCCCTGAAGCAGAACGTAAAGCATCTTAATGCGGGGGGAGTGGCTATAGTGGATATTGATTCATTTAAGCCGGCTGACCTGCAGAAAGCCTTGTTTAAGACCGATGACCCCTTCAAAGAACTCGGCCTTAACGCACAGGTGCTCGAAGTGCCGGTAACTTCGATGACAAAAGCCGCTCTTGCCGACTCGGGTCTTGACAACAAGTCGGTGATGAAATGCCGAAACATATTTGCTCTCGGCCTTGTATGCTGGCTTTTTGACCGTCCTCTTGAAGCCGCGTTGCACCATCTGAAAAACAAGTTTGCCCGCAAGCCCGCCATTTACGAAGCCAATGCCAAAGTGCTTCAGGCAGGTTATGACTACGGTGCCAATATACATGCATCGGTATCGACCTACCGTATCGAGTCCGAGAAAATACGTCCGGGATATTATACCGACATAAACGGTAATACGGCTACGGCGTGGGGACTTATCCTCGCTTCGGAAAAGTCGGGACGTCCTCTTTTCCTCGGAAGCTATCCTATAACACCGGCCACCGACATTCTGCATGAACTTGCCAAGCGCAAGGACCTCGGTGTAAAGGCCGTGCAGATGGAGGATGAGATAGCCGGAGTATGTTCGGCCATAGGCGCTTCGTTTGCCGGAAATCTTGCAGTGACCTCAACCTCCGGTCCCGGTCTTGCGCTTAAGAGCGAGGGCATAGGACTGGCTGTCATGGCCGAGTTGCCGCTCGTGGTCATAGACGTACAGCGCGGCGGTCCGTCGACAGGACTTCCTACCAAGACGGAGCAGACCGACCTTATGCAAGCTGTTTACGGACGCAACGGCGAGTCGCCCGTGGTTGTCGTGGCTCCCGCTTCGCCTACCGACTGCTTCACAATGGCTTTCGAGGCCTCTCGTATAGCTATTGAGCACATGACTCCCGTGATTCTGCTGTCCGATGCCTTTATCGGCAACGGTTCGTCGGCTTGGCGCGTGCCTGATGCCGACGAGTATCCGGCTATAAAACCCCATTATGTACCCGATGAGCTGAAAGAGGCGTGGAAGCCTTATATGCGTGACCCCGAGACGCTTGTTCGTTACTGGGCCATTCCCGGCATGGAGGGCCTGATGCACCGTCTGGGCGGTCTTGAGAAGGACTATGACACGAGTGTCATATCCACCGATCCCGTCAATCACGGGCATATGGTGCAGGTGCGCCGCGACAAGGTTGCCAACGTGGCTTATGACATACCCGAGCTTGAAGTGTTGTGTGACAAAGACGCCGACACTCTGCTCATAGGATGGGGCGGCACCTACGGACATCTTTATACCGCAGCCGAGGAGCTTTGTGCCGCAGGCCGCAAAGTGGCTTTCGCCCACTTCCGTTACATCAACCCGCTGCCGCGAAATACGGGCGAGGTGCTGTCGCGCTACAAGACGGTGATATGCGCAGAGCTGAATACCGGACAGTTTGCCGACTATCTGCAGGGCCATTTCGGCGGTCTTGAGGTGCACCGTATCAATAAGGTGCAGGGACAGCCGTTCCTTGTTAAAGAGGTAGTTGACGGAGTTATCAACATTATGGATAAACAATAATCGACTATGACTATGGAATGTACAAAATATGCTCCCTCCGATTATAAGAACGAGCAGTCGGTGCGCTGGTGTCCCGGATGTGGCGACCATGCCATACTTAACGTGTTGCACAAGGCCATGGCCGAAGTCGGCGTGCCTCCTCATATGACTGCGGTCATATCGGGCATCGGGTGTAGCTCGCGTCTGCCTTATTATATGAATACTTACGGCTTCCACACCATTCACGGTCGTGCTGCAGCCGTGGCTACCGGCTTCAAGGTCGCCAATCCGGCCATGACCGTGTGGCAGGTGTCGGGCGACGGTGACGGTCTTGCCATAGGCGGCAATCACTTTATCCATGCCGTGCGACGCAATGTGGACATCAATCTGCTGCTGTTTAACAACAAGATATACGGCCTTACCAAGGGTCAGTATTCACCTACGAGCGATCGAGGTTTCGTTAGCAAATCGTCGCCTTACGGCACTACCGAGGATCCTTTTATCCCCGCAGAGCTCGTATTCGGCGCGCGCGGCAATTTCTTTGGCCGCTCTATTGATGTTGACCTTCCTGTAGCGCAGGAGGTGCTTGTGGCGGCAGCCCGTCATAAAGGAACTTCGGTGGTGGAGATGCTTCAGAATTGTGTCATATTTAACAATGGCATACACAACTACATCTCCGACCGCGAATTTCGTGCCGAGCGCACAATCCATCTGCGCCACGGTGAGAAGATGCTTTTCGGAAAAGACATGAATCGCGGACTCGTGCGCGACGGCTTTTTGCTTAAGGCTGTCGAGATAGGCAAGGACGGTTATACTATCGATGACGTGCTGGTACACGACGCCCATACTCCGAGCAACTTCCTTCATCAGCAACTTGCCATGATGGACGGCTATTCGCTGCCGCTTGCAGTGGGAGTCATACGCGATGTCGAAAGCCCCGTGTACAACGAGGAGGTCGACCTGCAGATCGAGCAGGTACGCGCCAAAAAAGGCTTCGACTCCCTCCGCTCCATGATACTTGCCGGCGAGCACTGGGAAGTAAAATAATCCCAGCCCGGATTGATAATACAACAGCGCCCGTATGTCGTTCGGCATACGGGCGCTGTTGTACCTGCCTGTAGCTACACCTGCGGATTGCTCTGTAAACTCATGACACGGTTAGGTTGTTTTATAAAGAGTAACATTAAAACTTGATTTTATGAAGACAATACGACCCGTGCTCGCTTTTGCGGCTGTAACCACACTTTTATTATCTTCGTGCGTTACCAAGAAAAAATATGCCACATTGCTTGACGATTATAATTCGACCCGTGTGGAACTGGCCGAGGCCAAGGCCTATAATAAGAGTCTTGACGCCATGCTTGAAGAGGCCAAGGCAAACAATGCCCAGCTGAAAGAGAACCTTGCGGCTCTTCAGGGCTCTCTGAACCAGAGTATAGCCCAGAACTCACAGGGCAATGTAAATATATCCAAGCTTGTCGATGAGATTAATGCGTCTAACAAGTATATAAAGGAGCTTATCGCGGCAAAGGACAGGTCTGACTCGCTCAACATGGTACTTACCAACAATCTTACTCGTTCGCTTAGCCGTGATGAGCTGAAGGATGTCGATGTCAAGGTGCTGAAAGGGGTGGTGTACATATCGCTTGCCGACAATATGCTCTTCAAGACGGGATCATACGATATATCGGACCGCGCTATGGCCACTCTGTCAAAAATAGCCAAGATTATAAAGGACTATAAGGACTATGACGTTATGGTGGAGGGCAATACCGACAATGTGCCTATTTCGCGCACCAATATACGAAACAACTGGGACTTGTCGGCCTTGCGTGCTTCATCGGTAGTACAGGTGCTTCAAAACCGCTTCGGGGTCGATCCGTCGCGTCTGTCAGCTGCCGGACGTGGCGAGTACAGGCCTATCGCCGACAACTCTACCGATAGCGGGCGTCAGCGCAACCGCCGCACCGAAATCATCATTACTCCTAATCTCGACCAGTTTATGGACCTGATTGAAAAGGCTCCCGATGACACTACGAAAGACATGTGACGAAAATCACCCGGAATAACCGCTTATAATGGCGGTTATTCTTTTTTTATAAACTTGAGCAGCAGTATGGGCTGTCTTATGTCGGCGCTGCGCTTCTTGAAGTGCTTTATCAGATAGAAGTCGTAAGTGCCGGCCTGTTCGGGCAGAAACTTGCGTGCATCCTCGACTCCTACAAGCAGATAGCCTGATTTAGCGTCGCCCGACATACTGAATGGCTTTATACGGTCATTTGTATAGTAGTTGGCACTATAGAAGTGCAGCATCGGCATCTCGACGTGTGCGTATATATTGCCCCGGGGCTGGATACGGTTGACAGTCGTGGCTATTATGCGGTCGCTTTTTGCATTCAGTATGCCCGGTTGATATACGCCTGCAAAGGCCCAGTAAAATGTTATGGTCACCGCCAGAGTCATAATAAAAGCGGTCTTCGGCGATGCCTTGCGCAGTTTCCACAATGTTATGACCGCAAGTATGGCCGACACTTCGATCAGAAGCCATTTTATTATGCTTATGTGCCCTTCGAGTCCTGTGATCATGACCGCGTTGTCAAGAGCGTGACGGCCCGACAGTAGAGAGTATGGAAACCATCCGCATTGTATTATGACAAACACGGCAAACGCAAGTGCCACTACGGATGCAAGGACTGCTCCGTATATTTTTATTGAACGGTGTCCGCGTCTTATGAGCCATGCTATGTAGTCGGCGACAAATACGGCGATGAAAGGATAGATAGGCAGCAGGTATACACTGCGTTTGCTTTTAGGAATACAGTAAAATACAAATATCAGAAGTATGGTGACGAGAGCGAACATGCGGGGGGCATCCATTGATTTGAAGCTCGTCCACCATTTTTTTATCGGCGAGGCTGACTTGATGGCGTTTATACGGCGCATCGGTATGATCGACAGCAGTAGCAGCAGCGTGTAGGGCAGATAGCCTGACAGCAAAGTGATGAAGTTGTAGTACAGCGGCTTTACATGTGAGGCGTAGCTCATGGTTCCCGTCATGCGCTCTATGTTTTCTTCGTGCACAAGGTCGATGAACTCGGAGCCTTCCTGTAGATAAGCGGCGTAATACCATAGCATGGGAATAAGCAACGGTACAAGTACGGGTAATATGAGTTTTACGACGACGCGCAGGAAGCGCTCGCCTCGAAGAAGCATGAACGTGAATATCACGGCTATCGGGAGCACTATCGCCACCGGCCCTTTTGTAAGCACACCGCCGCTTATCATGAGTATGGCAAGCCACGGCAGTCCCTTAAGTCCGCGTTCCCAATATGTATATAGCGAGAACAATGCCCCGGTTATGAAGAAGGTCAGCAGCATGTCGACACGGCATGCCATGCCTGCCCTGTATGCTTCAAAGGCGGTCAGTGTTATAATACCGGCGGCGAAGGCGTGGGTCCACGATATGCGCCGCTTGAAGAAGCCGTAGCACCAGAGTATCATGCCTATGAGCGCAAGGGCCGACGGAAGTCGCGACAGATATTCGGTCACATGGCCGTGTATGAGTGAGAGTATGGCTATGCACCATGCCATGAACGGCGGCTTGTAAGGTATTTCGTCACCATTGCTTTCCGGCAATATCCAGTCGCCGCTGTTAAGCATCGATACCGCTACTATAGCCTCGCGAGGTTCTCCTTTGGAATAAAACAAGGCTTCGCCGAGAAACGGCAGCAATGTCACCGCCGCTATAGCGGCAAGCACGAAATATGAATTTCGCGGTGTAAGACGAAACGAGATTGACTTCATGAAGGGTTTTATTAGTCTAAATATCCTTATTTTTTGCAAAAATAGGAAATATTTTGTGGGTAAACCATAGAAACGAAAATAATTTGTTTCGTAAACGCCTAATTTGTAAATTTGCATCAATTGTAATAACATACTTAAACGACAAAATTTAGATATGGCACAGAAACCGTTTGTATATCAGGAACCGTTCCCCATGTCGCATGAAACGACAGAGTACTATCATCTGACCTCCGACTATGTCAGGACTGAAACGTTTGACGGTCACGAAATGCTTGTCGTAGAGCCCGAGGCTTTGCGAGTGCTTGCACGTCAGGCTACTCACGACAATGCATTCATGTTGCGTCGTGAGCATAATGCTATGGTGGCCAAAATACTCAGTGATCCTGAAGCGAGTGAAAACGACAAGTTCGTGGCTTTGACAATGCTGCGCAATGCCGAAATCGCCGCAAAAGGACAATTGCCTTTCTGTCAGGATACCGGTACGGCTATCGTGATAGGTAAGAAGGGCCAGAACGTGTATACCGGCGGTGGTGACGAGGAGCAGCTGTCGCACGGAGTATATGATACATATACAGGCTGCAACCTGCGCTATTCGCAGAATGCGCCTCTCAATATGTACGACGAGGTCAACACGGGCTGTAACCTTCCCGCGCAGATTGACCTCTATGCCGTGGACGGTGACGAGTATAAATTCCTCTTTGTAGCCAAGGGCGGCGGTTCGGCCAACAAGACATATCTTTATCAGGAGACCAAGGCCCTGCTCAATCCCGAGAAGCTGGTGCCTTTCTTGGTCGAGAAGATGAAGTCGCTCGGTACGGCGGCTTGTCCTCCTTATCATATAGCGTTTGTCATCGGAGGCACTTCGGCCGAGATGAACCTTGCCACTGTAAAGAAGGCTTCTGTCAAATATTATGACAACCTGCCTACAACCGGCAATGAATACGGCCGCGCATTCCGTGACGTGGAACTTGAACAGACTCTTCTTAAAGAAGCGCAGAAGATTGGGCTCGGCGCTCAGTTCGGCGGTAAGTATTTTGCCCACGACATACGTGTCATCCGACTCCCGCGTCATGGCGCCTCTTGCCCTGTCGGTCTCGGAGTGAGCTGCTCTGCTGACCGCAATGTAAAGGCCAAAATCAACAAGGAGGGTCTTTGGATTGAGAAACTCGATACCAATCCCGGCGAACTTATACCCGATGCGCTCCGCAATAAAGGTGAAGGCGATGTGGTGAAGATCGATCTCAACCGCCCCATGCCTGAGATACTTGCCGAGCTTACAAAATATCCTGTATCGACACGCCTGTCGCTCAACGGCACTATCATTGTGGGCCGTGATATTGCTCATGCAAAGATTAAGGAGCGTCTTGACCGCGGTGAGCAGATGCCTGACTATCTGAAAGATCATCCTATATACTATGCAGGTCCGGCGAAGACTCCCGCAGGCATGCCTTCAGGCTCTTTCGGACCTACTACCGCTGGCCGTATGGATTCTTATGTCGATCAGTTCCAAGCTGCCGGCGGCTCGATGGTCATGATTGCCAAAGGCAACCGCAGCAAGCAGGTGACCGACGCATGTCACAAGCACGGAGGCTTCTATCTCGGCAGTATAGGCGGACCCGCCGCTATCCTTGCTCATGACAGCATAAAGAAAGTGGAATGTCTTGAGTATCCCGAACTCGGCATGGAGGCTATCTGGAAGATTGAGGTTGAGAACTTCCCCGCTTTCATTCTCGTCGATGACAAGGGCAACGACTTCTTTACCGAGATAGCACAGCGTTGTCAGGGTTGCCCCGTAGCAAAATAAGCGCGAGCAAAGCCATTAACAAAACCCCATATTCAGCAAGCATGACACCACGGGTGTCGTGCTTGCTGTTTTTTATGATGCATATCAAATACAACCCAATCTGCCATGAGCAAAATTTGGGTTAAACGATTAAAATACAGCAGATTGGTATTGGCGTCTTTACCAATCTTATCGCCGTTTAAACCGTATTTTTACATTGAACCATTCGGTCTGCGAGCCTGTAAAGGCTCATGCCATTCGTTAGCCGGGTACGAAGTGCCCGGACCGAGTAACAGCCATAACCATCTTCGAGTCTGTAAAGACTCGTGCTTATTGCTGTCGGCAGGAGCCTTTGCAGACTCTCGCTATATTTTTGAAAAAATATATTGTAAAACGCTTGGTTTATAAAATAAACTTGTTTATATTTGTCGTGTCGAATATTTAGCGGGCTGCATCGCGCGAGTATGCCCATTATTTTTTCGACATGTGGTTTATATTATAAACCTGTTCATATTTAAAATAAAACTTTATGGAAGAGAAAATTATTAATGAAAAGGAGAGCATCGAGCTTATAGCGCGTATGATTTCCGACACCAAAAGCCGTCTTGAGGTAGGTGACGGCAACATCCTGCTCTACTGGGGACTGCTCACGGTGGCAGTGGCTACGATAGTATGGTGTGCGGTGACAATTACAGGCAATGCGGCCTACAATGGCCTATGGGGACTGTTGGCGTTTGGCTGGCTGTTTAATTACAGGCTGACAAAAGAAAAGAAGAGCCGGGGTTATCGTTCTTACACTGACAAAATGTGCAGCGTAATATGGACTACGGTAGGAGTGCTCGGCTTGTGCGGGGTCGTGATGTGTGTTGTATTCCAATATGCTACAGGCTATTCGTCATGGTTCGCGATGTTTCTTTATGCGCTTATTATTGTCGGTTCAGGTGTGGTAGGGTCAGGAGCTGCTCTGAAGATAAAGAGTATGGTCTATGGCGGTGCGTTCAGCATACTTTACGGTATGGTCATAATGTGCTGTATACTCACCGGAGTAGCCCTTGACTTTATCTGGATGATGCCCGGCTTCATACTTTGCTTCGCGCTTATGATGATTGTTCCCGGTATTGAGATGAGGCGACTTGCCCGTAAAGGCCATGAAAGAGCTTGACCCGCTGTTGCATTCGCAGTTGCGACTGGCTGTGATGTCGGTTCTCATGCATCTTGATAAAGCCGACTTTGTATATCTTAAGGATAAGACCGAAGCTACGGCGGGAAATCTGAGTGTGCAGCTTGATAAATTGTCGACAGCCGGTTACATAACTGTAGAAAAGGGCTTCGTAGGAAAGAAGCCGCGTACCGTATGCAGTATAACCGATAAGGGACGAGAAGCTTTCGAAGCCTATGTCAATACCCTAAGGCAGTACCTTGACCTATAAAAATGCCTTTCGGATTTTGGCGCTGGTCAGAAAAACTATTCGGTCACGCGACGGGCGCCGATGTACCGGCAGTTGTAGTAAGGCTCGGTCGATTTGCTGACTGTGATGCCGGAGCTGCATGCCGAATGAATGAAGTCAAATGTGCCGTTTTCGCTGTCGACATTGACAACTATGCCTACATGACCTACAACTTTTTTGCTGCCGCCGCGGCCTCCGAAAAATACGAGGTCACCGGGACGAAGGTCGGCATTGTCTATCGATGTGCCCTGTGTATATTGTGAGCGTGATGACGCTTTGAGCGATATGCCGAATTGTCGGTAAACATAGCTGGTGAAGCCGGAGCAGTCAAAGCCCTTGGGTGTCTTGCCTCCGCGACGGTAACGCAGTCCTGTAAATTTGTGCGCGAATGTCAGCATGTCGCCGATGTATTCAGGAAGCTCGTCATCGGGCGCCACTCTTACAGGCGACAGAAGCGGTATCTCCGGCTTCCATGTGTTGATGGCGGCTATGTCGCGCGACATGTCGGGCAGATTGTGTTGAAGAACGGGATGCGCGGCATAAGCTGACGTCAGGACGCCGCTTAACCACAGAATTCCGGTTATGATGAGTATGTATAGTCTCATAAATTGTTAAAGGTACCTGAATAAGGTTATTCTTGATGAACTATACAAAGATAGTCATTGCATCGGGTTGTTACAAACCTGATGCAATGATTTATGTTAATTTCACATTTAGAGTATTGGCCCAATTAGTCCAATTGGTCCAATTAGTCTGATGAACCCTATTTTAACGACTTGAGCGTCTCGGTCGGCACCCATTTAAACATTTTGTCGCTCGGCCTTATTTTGACATCGGTCTTTATCGAGAAGCGGTCGCCTTTCACCGCCTTTTCGACGGGCTTGAGGTCTACGCGTATCTCTTCGATCGTCATTATGACCGCTCCTGTCGTAGGTCCGGTTATCACGACCTCGTCACCGACAGAAAGCTCTCCGTTCTCCATCAGAAATTCCGCGACGCCGATGTTGCTGAAATAGCGTACTCCCTTGGCGGCATATACTTTGGTGCGTGTGGCCGATGAACCGTACTTTGATGTCCATTCGCCCAGCCGTTGGCCGAGATAGTAGCCGTTCCAGAAACCCCGGTTGAATATCTGCGAGAGCCGGTTGTCCCACTCTGCCACGCGTTCCTCGCTGAAAGTCCCTTCGCAAACCGCGCGCAGCGCTTCGTCATAGCACTGTACCGCTATTTTCACATATTCAGGCCCCCGGGCTCGGCCTTCGATCTTGAACACTCTTACACCCGCGTCAATCATTTTGTTGAGGAAGTGTATGGTCTTCAAGTCCTTGGGCGACATGATGTACTGGTTCTCAATGTCAAGTTCGTCGCCGGTCTCTTTATCGCGTACGGTATAGCCGCGCCGGCATATCTGTGTGCACGCTCCGCGGTTGGCGCTTGAGTTCATCTCATGCAGACTCAGGTAGCACTTTCCCGATACGGCCATGCACAAGGCTCCGTGGCAGAACATCTCGATACGCATGAGTTCGCCGTGAGGTCCGCGTATGTCATCGGCTATGATGTGTTCATGAATGTCACGCACCCGGTCAAGGTCGACTTCGCGGGCAAGGACCACCACATCGGCCCATTGCGAGTAGAACCTCACCGCTTCGGTGTTGGTTATATTGACTTGTGTCGATATATGTACTTCGACACCGACTTTTCGGGCGTAAAGTATGGCTGCTATGTCACTCGCTATTATAGCCGTGATGCCGGCCTCATGTGCGGCATCGATTATGGAGTGACACTTGTCGATGTCATCATCAAATATTATGGTGTTGACTGTAAGGTAGGTTTTCACTCCGTGGTCGTTGCATGTACGGGCTATGTCGCGTAAGTCATCAAGTGTGAAGTTGTTGGATGAACGTGCGCGCATATTCAGTCCCTCGATGCCGAAATATACGGCATCGGCGCCGGCGTCGATTGCGGCGTAAAGCGACTCGTAGCTCCCTACCGGAGCCATTATCTCGAAATCAGATCTTTTCATGATGCAAATTTAGCGTAAAAAACGCATACTGCCGTAGTGTGACATCGATAAATGCGGCAGAGAGGTTGTAATATGCCGGTTGTCAAAGCACTATCACGAAGCCTCCGCGGGGAAGCAGCGACAGTTTTTGAGGAACAGACGAGATTGTCGATACGGTCCACGGTGTTTCGGTATCACCGCTGTCGGTATACAATTTTCCTTTGTTAAAGCTGGCGAGGTCGATGCGGTCGACAGGTATCGTTAAGTCGAGATCGCTGTCAGTGCCGTTTATGCCGGCGATAAACCATCGGTTGCCGTTTTTGCGAGCCATTACGACATATTTACCGGGATATCCTGCGAGCAGTCTTGTGTCATCCCACACTGTGGGAAGCCCTGTCAGAAACTCTTGTACCTCCTTAGGCTGTGCGAGATAGCTCTCCGGCTTGTCGGCAAGATGCTGTACGGTAGATTCAAACAGAACGGTCAGTGCCAGCTCATGTCCGTGAGTCGTTATGTGCGGGTGCTGTGAATCGGAGAATGTACACGGAGTATAGTCCATAGGTCCGATGACATTGCGGGTAAACGGCAGAGTGGCGTTGTGGGCTGCTGCACGGTCGGTCAGCACCGGAGCGTTGTTGTACCATTCGGCGCCGTAGACTCCCTCGACCGAAACGAGATTCGGGTAAGTGCGCTGCCATCCTCGCGGTATTGTGGCTCCATGGAAGTTGACGAGCAGATTATGTCGTGCAGCACATTCAAGCAGTTCGATACAATACTCCATCGTCTGCTGTGTGTCACCTGCAAAGAAGTCGATTTTCACTCCTGCTACCCCTATATCCTGAAGCATGGCAAATTCCCGTTCTCTGTCTTCAGGTTTATTCAGACGGAACAGCGGGCCGCCGGCTCCGTTTGTGGTCCATGCCGTTGATGAATTATACCAGAGAAGCGTTTTTACATTGCGCTCTGCCGCATACTTCAACGCGTCGTTTATGTCACCTCCGTTGCCCATGATGTCCCACTCCCAGTCGATGAGCACGTAAGGTAGTTTAAGAGTCTCGGCCATGTCTATGTACTGAGTCACAAGACGGTAGTCTTTTGATCCCCTGTTATAGGCCCAGTAAATCCATGATGCCGCTCCCGGCTTTATCCAAGATGTGTCGGCAATTCTTGATTCGGGGCTTACATCGGTTACAAGAGTGGACTCTGTTATGTCATTGAGCGAACCGAGAATGATGACACGCCACGGTGTGTGGCCACATCGAGCCGGCGAACCCCATGATATATTATAGGCCGACGGCGTTTCCGCCGCGGTCAGTGACGATGCGCTATGGCATTTTTCTATGCCTGCTTCAGTCAGCAACGCCCAAGAGTCTTTGCCTAATTCAAACAGAGCCGGGAAGCCCCAGTGAGCATCATGTTGGGAGTCGCCGGTCTCTTCTGGGAAAAAGCGCTCATATGATTGGTCGTACTGCTGCATCCATCGCTTGCATGACAATGGTATTTTATACTGTGTTGTCTCGCCGCATATGTTGCCGTCGCCTTCGGTCTCGTAGCGGAAGGCTAGGCCGTCGTTATACAGCCGCAGTACCATAGACAGCGTGCCGTTATCCTTTCCGTCGGCAACGAGCCTGTATTCATTATAGGTGTTAGAGCATTTGAGACGTTTGCCGCCGGTCATTTCATATTTGATATTTTGCGGGAGCGACGATGATGATACAATCCATTTGTCTACGGAAGCCGGTCTATTGTCGATTGTGGCTCCCGATGCTGATACGGTGAACAGGTTTCTTTCATTGCCATAGTGTATATCCATGTTATTTTTGTCGATAGTGACTTCTATGGTTTTATCTGGAGACTGCATTTTTTTTACGGCAGTGGCAGTGTGCCGGCTTAAAGCCATAGCCGACAGCGACAGTAGGATGATGAGCAATCTGTGATGATTCATGTTATTGATGTTGATTGAGTGTTGAGATATGCAAATATAATACAGGTTCGGTTTAAGCCACCGTAAATTATGTAACATATTTGCTGCGGTAAGGTATCGTAAAGATAAATTTTACGGGTATATTTGTTATTTTCGCAATTTTATAATAAAGTTATACCTTTAATGCGGCATTATAAGATTATTTTTGCATATATTATTTCTAATAACTTGATGCAAATATAAAGACAATGAAGAAAGTAATTTTGAGTTTAAGTGTGCTGTTGGCGTCTTCGGCATTGGGCGCTCCGGTCACTGTTTCGGGTCCTGACGGCAAGCTTATTGTGTCGACCGACGTGATAGGCGGCAAGCCGGTGTATTCGATAACTTACGACGGCGATGTCATAATTGAAAACTCTCCGCTCGGTTTCAAGGCCGATGTCGGCGACTTTACACAGTATATGGCTTTGACCGGCTCCAAGCGCGGAGAGATAAAGAAGTCATATGATCAGGACAAAATCAAGAAAAGCCATATAGACTATAACGCCAATACGCTGGTGAACACTTACAAAGGCGCTTTCGGCCATGAGATGTCGGTGGAATGGCAGGTGTCGGACAACGACGTCGCTTTCCGCTATATCATACCGAGTCAGAACGGAGGCGAAACCGGTGCGATGGTTGTCAATGAAGAGGCCACGGGCTACCGCTTTCCGAAGGAGACAACCGTTTTCCTGACCTCGCAGAGCGATGCCATGATAGGGTGGAAGCGTACAAAGCCGAGCTATGAGGAGTTTTACATAGCCGATGCACCGCTTGACTCTCCTTCACAGTTTGGTCACGGCTTTACGTTCCCCGCTCTGTTCCGCGTAGGCGACAAGGGTTGGGCGCTTCTGTCAGAGACCGGTGTCGACGGTTACTATTGCGCCTCGCACCTTAGCGATTACAACGACGGAGTATACACTATAGCCTATCCGATGCCGGAGGAAAACAACGGTAACGGTACCGCCGCTCCCGGCATATCATTGCCCGGAAAGACCCCGTGGCGTACTATCACCGTGGCCGACCGTCTTGCTCCCGTAGTGGAGACTACCGTACCGTGGGATGTCGTTGAGCCTCGCTACAAGACCCGCACTCCCGCCCGCCCCGGACGCGGCACTTGGAGCTGGATCATATGGCAGGATGCAAGCATGAACATGGATGACCAGAAGACTTTTATTGACCTCGCCGAGGACTTGGGTTATGAGAACATACTTATCGATGCCGGCTGGGACCAGAATATAGGCTATGACCGTATGCCCGAACTTCTCGGTTATGCCCGTGAGAAAGGTATCAACCCCATTCTGTGGTACTCGTCGAGCGGCCCGTGGAACGATATCGTACAAACTCCGATAAACAAGATGGACCGCCCCATTGTACGCAAAAACGAGATGAAGTGGCTTCAGGACAACGGTGTGCATGCCATAAAAGTAGACTTCTTCGGCGGTGACAAGCAGGAGACCATGCGCCTGTATGAAGACATACTGAGTGATGCGGCCGACTACGGCATCGACGTAATATTCCACGGTTGCACACTTCCCCGCGGCTGGGAGCGTATGTACCCCAACCATGTAGGCAGTGAGGCTGTATTCGCTTCGGAAAATCTTGTGTTTGGTCAGATATTCTGTGACCTTGAGGCTTTCCATGCCACTCTTCATCCGTTTATACGCAACTCGGTTGCGCTTATGGAGTATGGCGGCACCATACTTAACCATCGTGTAAGCCGTGACAATAAGAGCGGCAATGTGCGCCGTACCGGTGACGCTTTCCAGCTTGCCACCTCCATATTGTTCCAGAACCCCGTTCAGAACTTCGCACTGACTCCCGACAATCTTACCGGTTCGCCTGCCGAAGCCATCGAGTTTATGAAGAATGTGCCCACTACTTGGGATGACGTGAAACTTATCGACGGCTATCCCGGCAAATATGTGGTGCTTGCACGCCGTCATGGCGACAAGTGGTACATAGCAGGTGTCAACGCCCTCAAGGAGCCGATGAAACTGAATCTCGACCTGTCATCGCTCGGATTGAAATCGTCCGTGTTAAAAATGTATGCCGACGATGCCTCCCATGACTTCAAAGTCAAGGATGTCAAGGTTAAAAACAGCGCCTCCGTACCTGTCGAGATTTTCCCTGACGGAGGAGTCGTCATGGTAGCGGATTAATATCTTTACATAAAACATAAATATCATGATTATCAGAAAATTATTGGTTGCCGCCATGCTGTGCGTGTCATTGGGCGCAGCATCGCAAGACAATCGTGTGGATCTTATGCTCTGGAATGAGAGCGCCGATGCGGAGCAGGCCAAAGCCGCGGCTTCATCCACTGATTTTACGCGTGATCCGGCCATAACCGTTTACAAGGCCGACAAACCCAACGGCAAGGCTGTGATCATGTGTCCGGGCGGCGGTTACGGCTGGCTCGCAACGGGACATGAAGGCCACGACATGGCCCAGTGGTTCAACGCGCAGGGCATAACATATGTAGTGCTTAAATACCGTCTGCCGCAGGGCAACCATGAGATACCGCTGGCCGACGCGGAACAGGCTGTAAGGCTTGTGCGCAGTCATGCGGCGGAGTGGAATGTGAATCCCCATAAGGTAGGCATAATGGGGGCTTCGGCCGGAGGTCATCTCGCCTCTACACTTGCCACTCATTATTCGTCGGCCGAGACCCGTCCCGATTTCCAGATATTGTTTTATCCGGTTATCACGATGGATCCCTCATATACCCACGGCGGGTCAAGAGCCAATCTTATAGGCGAAAATCCATCGGCCGAACTGCAGAAGAAGTTCTGCAACGAGTTTCAGGTGACACCCGATACCCCGAAGGCTTTTATAATGCTTTCGTCAGATGACACCGTAGTGCCTGTGGCAAACAGTATAAACTATTATACCGCGCTTGTAAACAACGGTGTGCCTGCCTCGCTGCACGCCTATCCTGTAGGCGGTCACGGCTGGGGTTACGGCGATGGTTTTATCTACAAGCACCAGTGGAAGGAGGAACTCGAAAAGTGGCTCCGTGAAGAGCTTTGATAACTCCCGAGCATTATAAAAAGCCCCGGTCCGTCAGTACTCGACTGCATGAACCGGGGCCTTTTTTTGTATATAGATCAATGATTTTACGGATGCTCGGGCGACATTGTTATTTCAAAGTCGGCTCCGTTAACTATATCGTCGTGCGTGAAAAACGGAGTATCGAGCTCTTTGCCGTTAAGTTTCACCGATGTTATGTATTTGTTGTCTTTAGAGTAATTTTTTACATCGAGTGTCACGCGCTTGCCGTTAGGCAGGTTGATTTCGGCGTGCGGGAACCACGGACGTCCTATCGAGTATACCGGCTTGCCGGGACACACCTGATAGAAGCCGAGTGAATTAAGCACATACCAAGCCGACATTTGTCCGCAATCCTCGTTGCCCGACAGACCGTCGGTGTCGGCTCTGTACTGCTCTTTGAGCACTTTGTCGACAAGCTCCTGTGTGCGGTCGGGTCGTCCCGCATAGTTGTAGAGATGTATTATATGGTGTGAGGGTTCGTTGCCGTGGGCATACTGTCCGATAAGTCCCGATATGTCGGCCGATACATTTTCACCCTCCAGTCTGGAGTCTGCGTTGAACAGTGAATCGAGCCTCTCGATAAAAAGTTCGCGTCCGCCCATAAGCTCGGTAAGACCGTCGACATCATGAGGCGCAAACCATGTCCATTGCCAAGCCGTGCCCTCGCAGTAGTCGCCGCTGCCGTGGCTGGAACTGCGCGGATTAAAGGGCGTGTGCCAGTTGCCTTCCGCATCCTTGCCGCGCATGAAGCGGGTGGCCGGGTCGAAATAGTTACGGTAATTTTGTCCTTTTTTAGCGTACTCTTCGGCTTTTGCTTTGTCGCCGGCCGCTTCCGCGAGCTGCGATATGCACCAGTCGTTGTAGGCGTATTCAAGACCTTTGGTCACCGACTCGAACTCTTCGTTCCACGGTATGTAGCCGAGAGTGTTTTTATAATACTTTGAGCGGGGCATAAGCATTTTATGGAATACATTGTCAGGGGCTGATGTGGCCGTGGTGTCGTAGCGCGACGAACGCTCGGCTGCGTTTAACGCTTCGGCTATGTCGAAGTCGGCTATGCCTTTGTTGACAGCGTCGGCCATAAGCGACACGGCGTGGTAGCCTGTCATGCAGCCGGTGTAGTTGCCGGCAAGCTCCCACATGGGCAGTATGCCTCCCTCTTTGTATTTTGTAAGCAGCGAGTTGATGAAGTCGTTGTTGCGTTCGGGGTCTATGATTGTGTATAGCGGATGAAGCGCCCTGTGGGTGTCCCACAGCGAGAATACCGTATATACGGGGTTGTCGGCATCGCCCTGATGTATCTTGCGGTCCATGCCGAAGTAGCGGCCGTCAACGTCGGTAAACAGATTGGGGCTTATGCCCGTGTGGTACAAGGCGGTATAGAATACGGTCCTGTCGTCGTCATTGTCGGCTGTCACATCTATTTTTGACAGATACTCGTTCCATGACTTGCGGGCGTCGTCTCTTACCTTGTCGAAGTCGAAGCCGGGTATTTCGGCACGTAGATTTTTTTCGGCCCCTTCGGTGTCGACGGCCGATATGCCTACTTTGGCATATATCTCTTCACCTTCTTTGGTAGGTGCGAATTTCAGCAACGCCTTGCATCGTGCCGACACGCGTCCGGTCTCGTCTGTTACGGTGTCGGTTATTATGGTGCAGGTAAACGGTTTCGAGAACTCGGCGTACATGCTCAGCTGCTGGTCGTTGGCCCAGTGGCGGCTAAGCCTGTAAGCGCGTATGGCGGTGTCGCCTACGGCCTCGATTGTCATTGCGAGATTATTTTGGTGCGATATCGAGTAGTCGGCGTCTACTATCATGCCGGGGTCGTCGGTCGCGGGAAATGTGAACCGGTAGAGGGCGCTGCGGGGCGCTGCCGTTATCTCCGTCCTGACGCCGTAGCGTTTCAGCATTGTGGAGTAGTAGCCCGGTTGTGCGCTCTCGTCGGAGTGGTCAAACTCCGATGCGTACGGCATATTCTGACTTGTCGAGTTCTGCGGGTCTATGGTCTGTGGTCCTACTGTAGGCATAAGCAGGAAGTCGCCGTAATCGGAACATCCCGTACCGCTGAGGTGTGTCTGGGTGAAGCCGTTGATCAGTGAGTCGCTGTAATGGTAGCCCGAGCATGCGTCCCACCCGTCTATGCGGGTGTCGGGACTCGGTTGTATCATGCCGAACGGCACTACCGCACCCGGAAATGTGTGACCGTGTCCGCCTGTACCTATAAACGGATTCACATAGGCGGTGTAGTCTTTTGTCTCTTTGTTGCCGGCGACGCACGCGCATAACAGCGCCGCCGTGCCGATACTTACTATAAGTCTGTTCATTGTCGTGGTAAAACTAAGGATAACTGATATTTTACAAATATACTCATGAATCGGCTGTCAGTGCAAATTTTATATAATTTTTGTGAAACGCGGGGATGCCGCCTGCGGCCGGGCCATAGTGCCGGCTGCACTTCTTTTCGATAGAAAAATAGCTCCGACGCGATATTTTTTATAACTTTGTGATGATATGAGAGCTAAGGTTTGGATCATCGGTAGTCTGCTGACTTTGCTGCTTCTTGCCGGAGGTGTGTATTATTACGCCGTAGTGCGTACGGTGCCGCGTTCGCTTACGGTAGATGCCGACCTTTTTCCGGTCAAAGGGCTTGACTTGTCGGCCCATAACGGCGAAGTCGACTTCAAGCGTCTTGCCGGCGACTCTATCGACTTTCTCATGCTTAAAGCCACGGAGGGCACGACGTTCAAGGATCCGCGCTTTCATTTCAACTACCTTAAAGCACGCGATGCAGGCATAAAGGCCATCGGGGCATATCACTTTTTCCGATTCGACACCGACGGTGAGATGCAGGCCATAAACTTTTTGAACAGTCTCCGCGGTAAGACGCTCGACCTGCCGGCTGTGATAGATCTTGAAGAGTGGACTAATCCTGCCGATGTTGATACGGAGGAGGTCGTGGCCCGTCTGCGTGCCATGATAGCATATCTTGAACGAAACGGGCACAACGTCATGTTCTATACAAACAAAGACGGTTACCGGAGGTTCCTTGAGAATCGGTTCGAGGAGTATCCGCTGTGGATATGCTCGTTCACCGACCCGCCGCTTGACGAGGTGTCGGATGACCGGTGGGATCTGTGGCAGTACAGTCATCACGGATGGACCGAGGGCTGCGACACTAAAGTGGATCTGAATACTTTTAACGGCACCCGCGACGAATGGCTGAACTGGTTGCGTGCCTCTACATTTTGAAATAATTAAAAAAGACAATAAAGATGAATTACCGTATAATACCTCCCGAAGAGATTGCCGACGCCGTCATAAGGTTGCCGCTGTCCAAGAGCATAAGCAACCGGGCGCTGCTTATAAACGCTCTTGCCGGGAATAAAGGCTCTATTGCGGCTGTGGCTCAGTGCGATGATACATCGGCCATGATGCAGGCGCTCGCTTCGACTGACGATTACATAAATATAGGCGCCGCCGGCACGGCCATGCGGTTTCTGACCGCTTACTTCGCCATGCAGCCCGGACGTGAGGTGACTCTTGACGGTACGGAGCGTATGCGCCGACGTCCGGTTAAGATACTTGTCGACGCATTGCGCGAGTGCGGAGCTGACATAGAGTATGCCGGCGAGGAGGGTTTCCCGCCGCTGAAGATAAAAGGACGTAAGCTTACCGGAGGCGACGTGTCGCTTCCCGCCGATGTAAGTTCACAATATATATCGGCTCTGCTCATGGTGGCTCCCTATATGGAGCGCGGTCTGCGTCTTGAACTGACGGGTACTCCCGTATCGACGCCGTATATCGCCATGACGCTCGGGCTGATGAGGCGGTGGGGCGCCGCTGCCGATACCGACGGCTCTGTCATATCGGTGGCTCCGCAGACCTATACCCCGGTCGACTTTACGGTAGAGGCTGACTGGTCGGCCGCATCATATTGGTTTGAACTGGCCGCATTCTCGTTCGGCGACATAAAGTTGCTCGGACTGGGGCGCGACAGTCTGCAAGGCGACAGCCGGGTTGTCGACTACTTCCGTAACTTCGGTATAGAAGCGGAGTGGGATGACCGTGGCGCGCTTGAACTGAATCCGTCGCCCGACATTTCGCCGCGCATTAATCTTGACCTTACCGAGCAGCCCGATCTTGCCCAGACCCTTACGGTGACATGCTGTGTGCTGAACCTGCCGTTTCACATAACAGGGCTCTCCACATTGAAAATCAAGGAGACCGATAGACTTGAGGCTCTTTGTACCGAGTTGCGCAAGCTTTCGTTTGTCATCGACCGCCCCGACGACTCGTCGCTTGCATGGGAGGGCCGACGCGCTCCCGCCGATGCCTCGGGACTTGCCATAGACACATATGACGATCATCGTATGGCGCTTGCATTTGCTCCGGTGGCGTTTTTTCTTCCGGGCATAGTCATACGTCATGCCGAGGTTGTGTCCAAGTCCTATCCTGAATATTGGGAGCACCTTAAAGCCATAGGCTTCACGCTTGAAGAGGTGGCTGACGATAATCTGCCGGAGTGATGGAGGTAAGTCTTATCATATTGGCTGCATTGGTCGTGGTAGGGGCCGCGCTTTATTTTCATGACCGGTATACGCGTCAGAAGTCTTCTGCTGACGAACCGCCGTATAAAGAGCCGGAAGAGCAGTGCTGCGGCATGCATATAACTTGCGAGCGCGACTCGCTTCTCGCTTCGGTAAGCGACAGCGTGGAGTATTATGACGACGAGGAGCTTGACGCATACCGCGGACGTAAAGCCGACAGCTATACTGACGAAGAGATTGAACAGTTTCGCGACGTGTTGCTGACCCTGTTGCCCGACGACATAGCCGGGTGGGGACGCAGCATACAGCTGCGGGGCATTGAGCTGCCCGAGCCGGTACGTGAGGAGCTTTTGATGATAGTGGCCGAAGCACGCCGAAGCCGCACGTCATAAAACACATGAATGATTATGGAGTATCTACAATATGCCTTTTTCCGCAACGCACTCATAGGCGTCTTTATCATAAGCATTGCAGCGGCTATGATAGGCACATACATTATAACACGTCGTATGGTATCGATAACCGGCGGTGTCACGCATGCATGTTTCGGCGGTCTCGGTCTGGGGTATTTTCTCGGAATAAGCCCCGTGGTCATGGCCGGACTCTTTGCTGTGGCTTCATCGCTGGGCGTAGAGTGGATGGCCTCGCGCTATCGTGTCAGGGAGGACTCCGCTATTGCGGTAGTGTGGTCGCTCGGCATGGCCGTCGGCATACTTTTTGTATTTCTTACCCCGGGCTACGTGCCTGAACTTAACGGATTTCTCTTCGGCAACATACTTACTATAACCGCCGCCGACCTTTGGGCGTTTGCCGTGTATACTTTTGTGCTCATAGCTTTTTTTGCGGTATTTTACCGCCGTATAATAGCCTGTGCGTTTGACAGCGATTTCGCCAAGGTGTCGGGGCTGCCCGTCAAGACCGTCAATTGTGTTATGACGGTATTTGTGGCCGTATGTGTGGTGCTTACCATACGTCTGGTAGGCATCATGCTTCTCATATCGATGCTTACATTGCCCGTGCTTGTGGCCGAGATGTGGTACAGGCGATTCTCGTCCATCATGTTTGGTGCCATGGGGGTGTCGCTTGCAAGCTGTCTTGCCGGACTTTTTGTGGCTACTGTCATTGACGTACCGTGCTCGGCCATAATAGTCATGCTTCAGGTAGTGCTTTATGTCGTGGCCCGTGTCGTGAAGGATATCAGTTTACGCCGGTCTATACGGTAATCATACATTCATGCGTGTATCTGTCGTGAGGCCCGTTCGAGTCATATGCTTTTTTGCTCTGCTGGCAGCTCTTGCCGGCTGCGGGATGCGTAAGAATACGGCACTGACACGAAATTATCAGGCGTTTATCACACGATACAATATCTACTATAACGGCGACGAGCACTACAAGACCACGCTGCGTGAGATGGAGCGGAGCTATGAGGATGACTTCACCCGCATGCTTTATGTGCATCCTGCCGACGCGCGGGCGCATAACGATGCCCCGCAACCGTCGGGCGACTTTACCCGCTCGATAGAGAAGGCGCAGAAAGCCATTCAGCTTCGGTCGATAAAACGTAAACCGGCGCGTAAGGCCGGAAAGTCGCGCGACCCGGAGTACCGCGAGTGGATGAGGCGTGAAGAGTATAACCCCTTTCTGCACAATGCTTGGCTTATGCTTGGCAGGTCGCAGTACAATAACGGCGATTTCATCGGTGCCGCATCCACGTTTCAGTACATAGCCAAGCACTTTTCATGGCTTCCCGCCACGGTCACCGAGGCACGGTTGTGGCAGGCCCGGGCCTATTGCGCCTTGGGCTGGTATTTTGATGCCGAGGCCATACTGACAAAAATTCCCGCAGCCGACCTCACATCAGGGGAGCTGGAAGAATTGTACGACATGGCTTATGCGTCGGTGTACATAAACTCGTCTGATCAGTCACGCGCCATACCTTATGTACTGGGAGCCTTACGCCATGCTTCGGGCGCTCAAAAACCGAGGCTCTGGTTTTTGCTCGGGCAACTGTATGCTCGTTCCGGTAGAACCAAGGATGCTTACGATGCTTATGGAAAGGCCGCTCGCGGAGGGGCCCCGTACAGGACACGCCTGAACGCACGCATACGTCAGAGCGAGGTTTTCTCCGGTCCTGACATAACGGGAGAGGTAAAATCGCTTAAACGTATGGCTCGCTATGAGCGCAACTCCCCGTATCTTGACCTTATATATTACGCTGTAGGCAACCTTTATATGTCACGCCGCGATACCGCGAAAGCCGTCGAGTATTACCGGCTGGCAGTGGACCGCTCGACCCGTGACGGTATTGACCGCGCCATAGCACGGCTTGCCCTCGGCGCCATATATTTTGACCGCCGCGATTATGAGGCGGCGCAGCTCTGTTATGCCGGGGCTTTGCCGATGTTGTCTCCCGATTACCCCGGTTACGATAGTATAAAGCGGCGCAGCGACGTACTTGACCGCCTTGCAGTGTATGCGCGTAATGTCAGGCTCAATGACTCGCTTCTGCGATTGGCTGACATGAGCGAACGCGAGCGTATGGACATTGTGAACCGATTGATTGCCGACCGCAGGCGGGCTGACAGGGAAGAGGCGGAGCGCCTCCGGCGTGAGGAGTATCTTGCTTCGCAGGGAGGCGACAATCCGACCGACGTCGTTGTAGGACAGGCTTCGGCGCCTGTGGCATTTGAACTGAATACCGATGACTCGTGGTATTTTTATAACAATGCGGTGCGCAGTGCCGGTCGTGATGCCTTCATGCGCCGGTGGGGGGCACGCCCTCTTGAAGATGACTGGCGGCGACGTGACAAAAGTGTTTCGGGCCTTGCGTCGGCATACGATGACTTGCCGGCCGACTCTATGCCCGATACGCATGACGGCGACAATGCCGTCGATGTACAGGACATGGAGTCTGACCTGTACAGTCCTGAATATTATCTTAGCCGCATACCGACAACACCTGCCCGGCGAACTGTGGCGGTCGACATTATATGCGACGGCATGTATAACATAGGGCTTATACTGAAAGATGACCTCGGAGCATACTCCGACGCCGCCTCGGAATGGTTGCGGCTGCTTAACCGCTATCCTGACAATGTATACCGCCTCGACATATATTATAATATGTATCTTATGTACATGCGTGACGGCGATGTGGTCACGGCCGGACATTACCGGCGGCTCATACTTGATCATTTCCCCGATTCTCCCGAGGGTGAGGCTTTGAGCGACCCTGACTTTATCGAGAATAAGCGACGCATGGCGGCCGAGGAGGAGCGCCTGTACGGGCAGGCCTATGCGGCATACATCGAGAACCGCAATGCCGACCTGCATGCGGTCTGCGATACCGTAAGCCGATTGTCGCCTACATGCGGCCTTATGCCCAAGTTTATGTTTCTTGAAGCCCTTTCTTATGTCACTGAAGGCGATGCCGACCGCTTCAGGTCGATTCTTGAGACATTGCTCAAACGTTATCCCGACACGGAGCTTACGCCCGTTGCCTCATCATATCTTAAAGGGTTGTCGGAAGGGCGCCGGCTGAATGTGGGGGGCGACAATGCGCGAGGACCGGTGTGGACTACCCGGCTCGCCTCTGATTCTGCGGCAGCGGCCTCTGATTCGGTGGTGTTTGCTCTTGACCGCGACACTCCTCACCTTATGGTGCTGGTCTATCCTGCCGACGAGGTGTCGGGCAATCAGCTGCTTTATGACATAGCACGTCATAATTTCAGTACTTTCGTTGTCAGTGATTTTGACCTCGAACCTATGAATTTCGGGCGGCTCGGGTTGCTTGTTGTAAAGGGATTTGCTAACTTTGACGAACTTGCCCGTTACCGCAGCATGTTGGATAGCGATCCACAGTTGAAGTTGCCCGGACAGGTGAAGCCTGTTATGATAAGTGTCGATGATTTCAACAGGCTTGTTAACGAGGGCCGGTCATTTGACGATTACTTCCGGTATGTTGACGAGCGCAGTGCCGAAAGTCCGGTCGTAGCGGGTCCGGTTCCGTAAATTTGTAAATGAGTATGAGCCGATACAGTATACTTTGGGCTGATGATGAAATAGATCTGCTGAAGCCTCACATACTTTTTATCCGAGACAAAGGGTATGACGTCACGACCGTAAACAACGGCCGCGATGCAGTCGAGCTTGTGCGTCAGCGCCACTTCGACCTTATAATTCTCGATGAAAACATGCCCGGACTGTCGGGGCTTGAGACCCTGAACGCCATAAAGCGCATAGCGCCGCACATACCCGTCATGCTGATAACAAAGAGTGAGGAGGAGGACATAATGAATCAGGCCATCGGCAACAAAATAGCCGATTATCTGATAAAACCAGTCAATCCCAAGCAGATATTGCTGTCCATAAAGAAGCTGCTTCACTCGGGCGACCTTGTAAGCCGACGTACCGCCGACGACTATCGCCGCGACTTTGCCGAGATTTCGGCCATGACCGATGCGTGCGCCACGATTGACGACTGGTACGCGCTGTATGACCGGCTTGTATATTGGGCGCGTGAACTTGCGTCGGCCGATACCGACATGGACGGCATGCTGCACATGCAGTGGCATGAGGCGGACATGGCCTTTTCACGCTTTGTCAAGACACATTACGGATCATGGATAGGCGGAGGCGACGGTGCTCCGCTCATGAGTCCCGACATATTTCCGAAGTATGTGTTCCCGCTTCTTGATGCCGGCCACAAACTGTTTGTCGTGCTTATCGACAATTTCCGTCTCGACCAGTGGCGGGTTATAAAGCCGTTGCTCGCCGATACGTTTGTATTTGACGAGAGTATGTATACGTCGATACTGCCTACGGCCACACAGTATGCCCGCAACGCTCTCTTTTCTGGGCTTATGCCTGCCGACATAGCGCGCATGTATCCCGACATGTGGGTCGACGAGGGCGCCGATGAAGGTAAGAACCTTCATGAAGAGACTCTGCTTGAGGCTTTGCTTCAACGCTCGCGCCGCGACATAAGCAGCTCGTACCGTAAGATAAATGACTCCGCATCAGGCGACCGGCTTGTACGCGACCTCGACAGTCTGTGTGCCAACCGGCTCAATGTGGTGGTGCTTAACTTCATCGACATGCTGTCGCATGCACGCACAGAGTCCAAGATGATACGCGAGCTTGCAGCCGACAACAGCGCTTATCTGTCGCTTACGGAGTCGTGGTTTCGCCACTCCTTCGCCATGGAATTGTTCAGACGCATAGGAGAGAAGGGCTTCCGCATAGTTCTCACTACCGATCATGGCACCGTTCAGGTCGACAATCCCGTGAAGATCATGGCTGACAAAGACACAGGCCCGGGGCTGCGCTACAAGGTGGGCCGTAACATGACATGCAATCCGCGGCAGGTGTATGAGATAAAATATCCGGCAAGGTTCGGACTGCCTTCGCCCAATCTGTCGTCTTACTATATTTTTGCTTCGGGACACGATTTTTTCGCTTATCCCAACAATTATAATAATTACGTCCAGTATTATACCGGCACATTTCAGCACGGAGGCATATCGCTTGAGGAGATGCTGGTGCCTATAGTCACTCTTACCGCAAAATAAACAACATTATATTAGATATGGCAATAAATACTATTACAATCGATTCTATTGACAGCCTTGCCGATGCGGCACGGCAGTTTATCGGCCTTATGGGCGACTCTACGGTCTTTGCTTTCTACGGCGATATGGGAGCGGGCAAGACCACTTTTATCAATGCCCTGTCGCGTGAACTCGGTGTTGAGGATGACCCTACGAGCAGTCCCTCGTTTGCTATTATAAATGAATATCGCTCCGACACTACCGCAGAGCTGATATATCATTTCGACCTGTATAGGCTTGAGTCGCTTGAAGAGGCTTTTGACATAGGAGTGGAGGACTATCTCGACTCCGGAGCGCTGTGCTTCATCGAGTGGCCCGAACGTATAGCCGACATACTGCCCGACGATACGGTGCGCGTGGATATCGAGGAACTTCCCGACGGGCGCCGTCGGCTTACGGTAACCGATAGCACGGAAGCATGACCTTGCACGTAGCCACTCTTGTGCTCGTGGTTCTGTTCACGGTCTGCGGCGTGTTTTCAATTGCGGCGGGTATTGCCGGCTGGGACTGGTTTTTCAACAGTGTCAATGTGCGTATACTTACCGGAAAACTACGGCGCCCCTTGGCGCGTTTATTATACATAGTGCTTGGTCTGGCAATATTGGCCATGGCTATATATATGTATAATGTCACTGCTGAAACTATATGAATGAACTGTTGATAATCGTGGGGCTTATATTGCTCAACGGTCTTTTCTCGATGTCGGAGACGGCATTGATATCGGCTCGTAAATCGCGTCTGTCACGGGAAGCCGATGCCGGCGACGGCGCAGCCAAGACCGCTCTTCGCATAGCCAATGATCCCGATTGTTTTCTGTCCACGATACAGATAGGCATAACGCTTATAGGTATACTTACAGGTTTTTATTCCGGAGCCTCTTTCGCAAAGGCTTTCGGCTCGGTCCTCATCGGCTGGGGCGTAGCTCCGGCTTATGCGTTGCCGGTGGCGCAGGTGCTTATTGTGGTTGTCGTAACCTATCTGTCGATTGTTGTGGGCGAGCTGGTGCCTAAGCGCATAGCTCTGAGCGCTTCCGACAGGGTGGCCAAGCTGGTGGCGCGGCCTATGTGGCTGCTGTCGCGCATTACCATACCGGTCGTATGGCTGCTTTCCGCTTCTACCGGTCTGGTAGTACGACTTTTCAACATACGCTGCGATGACAACAAGGTCACCGAGAGCGACGTGAAGTCCATAATCAAAGACGGAGCCGCTTCGGGTGAGGTGAAAGAGGTGGAAAAGGAGATAATGAACCGTGCGCTCGTCATGGGTGACTTGCGTGTGGCTTCAATCATGACATGCCGCAAGGAGATAGTCACTGTCGACATAGACATGACGGCCGCGCAGGTAAAGGAGGTGCTTGCCGATGAACTGCATGACTCCTATCCGGTGCTTGACGGCGACCATGAGGATGTCAAGGGCGTGGTTTCGCTCAAAGACCTTATACTTAAGCTCGATGACCCCGGCTTCAGGCTTGCCGATGTTGTTGTGGCAGGCACTTTTATACCGGAGAGCATGACGGCCTACGATGCTTTGGCCAAGCTGAAGGAGAAGCATGAGCATTGCCTGATTGTGTGCGACGAGTTCGGTATGATGCAGGGTGTATTGACCCTTAATGACATACTTGACGGACTTGTGGGCACGGCGCCGGAGTCGGCCGATGCCCAATTCATTATTCCGAGAGCCGACGGTCAGGGTTGGCTCGTGTCGGGACAGTGTCCGTTATATGACTTCCTTGACTACTTTGACTGCGGCGACCTCTACGTACCTGCGGGCTACTCGACGGTAGGCGGCCTCCTGCTTGAACTCATGCGCAAGATGCCCGAGGAGGGCGAGTCGGTGACTTGGTACGGCTTTAAGTTTGAGGTAGTGGATATGGACATGACCTATATAGATAAGATACTTGTGACAAAATCGGGCAATGGATGAACGAAATTATGATGTGATAAGACTTGACGAGTGCCGTTCGACAAACTCATGTATGGCTTCAATGGCGGCTGAGCTGCGACACGGCACCGTGATAGTGACCGACCGGCAGACTGCCGGTCGAGGTCAGCGCGGTAATTCTTGGGAAGCCGCGCCGGGTGAGAATCTTACGTTCTCACTTTTTATAAAGCCCGAGTGTGTGCCGGCCCGTGACCAGTTCTACATATCGGAAGCGGTGGCGCTCGGTATAACTGACGTGTTAAGCCCGTTGCTCCCGGGTAATAAGGTATCCATAAAGTGGCCCAACGACATATATGTCGATGACCGCAAGATATGCGGCATACTTATTGAAAACAGCCTTACCGGCCCGCTTATCGGCTATTCAATAGCCGGTATAGGGTTGAATGTCAATCAGTCGTCATTTTACAGCGATGCCCCCAATCCGGTGTCGCTTGTCATGCTTACCGGACGCCGGTATGACCTCGCCGGTTTGCTTTGCCGTGTCGTGGATGCCGTACTGTCGCGTCTTGAACAGCCTGTGGTGGAGCGTCATGCCGATTATATGGCTTCGCTTTATCGGCGCGAGGGATCGGGTTATCGTGACACAGCCACCGGTGAGGAGTTCCATGCCATAATCGAGGGTATAGCCCCTACAGGCCACATGACCTTGCTCGATACCGAAGGCCACTCACGTACCTATGCCTTCAAGGAGGTGGCGCTTCTGCTCTGACACTAAACATCAGTATATAACAGCACAATCAGCCGCCTCACAAATTGTAAAACGGCTGATTGTGTTGTTTATAAGAGTCTTATGCGCTCGTGTGTCACTCGGCTTTTAGTGAGTGACGTTTCTCCCAGTTGAGCCACCATGCCTTGCATGCTCCGATGAAGAACGGCACGGCTCCGAACAGTATGAACACTACATCGCCCGGCATACGCATCCAGCCCGTGGTGCTCATGGCGTCGCCTGTTACGAATTCGATGGAGCGAGCATGCCAGTATCCGTTGTGTATGACGTCCCAGAGCTGTATGAATCCTGACGGAAGCAGACTGAGGGCAATCATCATGGCGAGTCCTATGTTGAAGCCCCAGAACGAGCATTTGATCCACGGCTTGATTTTTGCCCACTGGGCGTCATCCGTATTTTTGCGCATGGCGTAGACGCACATTCCCAATGACAGGAAGCCGAATACACCGAACATTGCCGCATGGCCGTGGTTGGGCGTGAGGTATGTGCCGATTTCAAAATAGCTTACTATAGGCATGTTGATCAGGAAGCCGAATACACCGGCTCCTATGAAGTTCCAGAAGCCTACCGACATAAAGAAATTGAATATCCACTTGTGCTGCTGTGCAAGTCCCGGCTCGCCTCCCGTGCGTGAAGCGCGGTAAAAACGCCATCCTTCAAGACATAGAAGTACAAGAGGCACTACCTCCATGGCGGAGAAGCATGATGACACTGCCATGTTGAATGTGCTCTGTCCCTCGAAATACCAGTGGTGTCCTGTGCCGATTATGCCTCCCATGAATGTAAGTATGGCTTCGAGAATTATTATCTTTGAAGCCCTTTCGCGGCTTACAATACCCATCTCCACAAATACCATGGCTACCATCGTGGTGGCGAATGCCTCGAAGAAGCCTTCCACCCACAGATGTATGACCCAGAAGCGCCATGTGTCGACCACCGTGTAATTGGTCATGTCGTCGAAGAATATGGCCGGGATGTAAAATACGGGAACACAGATTGCAAATATAAGGAACAGCCATCCGAGAAATCTCTTGCCCGGCACTTTCAGCGCCGGCATTGTGTTGCGTATCAATACATAGGCCCATACAAGGAAGCCTACGATCATGAGCAGCTGAAATCCGCGGCCCATTTCTATATATTCCCATCCCTGACTGCCGAGCCAGAAGGAGCCGTCGCCGTTGCCCCACCATCCTGCGAGGCCGGCCCATTCGGCCAGAAGCGAGCCGAATATGACCACTCCGAATGCTCCGAACAGGAAGTACGTCATCTGCATGAGCCCTTTCCACTCCTTGCCGCCGAAAATACGCGATATGATAAGACCACCGATAACGAAGCCCGTGGCAATCCAGAGTATGGCAAGCTGTATGTGCCATGTTCTTACAAGCTGGCTGGGGAATATCGATGACAGGTCAAGACCGTAGAACGAGCCCGGATCGGCGCGGTAATGCGCCACGGCCCCGCCCACCAGAGTCTGGCCGAGCAGCAATAGACCTACAATGACTACAAATTTCAGCAGTCCTCTTACCGATGCCGGCTGGTTGCCGTCGGCGGTCATTATCGGGAATGCCGGTGATGCGGCTTTCCAGTCGGCCTCCTTGTTGCGTCCGGCAAACCACATGCACGCTCCGATGCCGACGAGCAGAAATAGAAGCGATGCCACACTCCATACTATGAGCGGGTCGGAAGGCCCCTGACCTATGGCCGGTTCATAGGGGAAGTTGTTGGTGTAGGAATAGTCCTCGCCGGGGCGGTTGGCCGAACATGCCCATGCCGACCACGCAAAGAATGAGCTTAGCTTGTGAAGCTCCGCACGGTCGGTGATGAGATTATGCTGCAGACCGCCGTTGTTTGACGGGTCGCTCAGGTATTTCTTCCAGTAGTCGGGAGCCTCTGCGAAAACCGCTGCCTGTGCATCGTCCATGACAAGACGCCCGGTCGATGCGTCGTAGCGGTTGGCCTTGGCGATTTTATTGAGTTCTTGGGCCGACTTGCCGGGATTCAGCGCCTTTGTGGCTTCGGCTACCTGATGCAGATAGTCGGCCGAGAAGTCGGGACCGAGATATGCGCCGTGTCCCCACACCGAGCCGTTGTCGTGGAGCCCGTAACGTAGGAATATGGACTGGCCTTCCCGTATGTCGTTGCCGGTAAACAGCAGATTGCCGTCGCTGTCGGTAACGGTTTCGGGTATCGGCGGTTTGTCGTCATACGCTTTGTATGTCACTGTTATCAGTACGGCAAAACCATAGATAAGAACAAACGCGAGAACAAGTATCCACCACCTTGAGATTAGCGGCGATGAATAGTCCTTTTCAAATTGCAGGTTTGGAGTGTCCATCGTGAGTAGAATTTATTAATAATTATTTAAAGACTCCGTATGCGTCCTGACATTCCGACAAGTCGGATATGTTGAGGAAATATTTTATGCTTAATAAAACAAAGCATAAATTATAAATGTTTAAGATATGACGCATTACTTCAGTATCCGGCGGCAACGGTGACTGATGTATACATTGACTTATGCCTATTTATGTATTGGGTGAAAATATGCCCTGTAACTAAAAAATTATATTGATTATGAAGATCGGTTTTTTCGTGCCTTGCTATATCGATGCGATACATCCGCAGGCAGCCATCTCCACTTACGGACTCCTGAAAAAATTGGGCCTTGATGTGGAATTTATCGAGGGGGGAGCCTGTTGCGGCTTGCCTGAACTCGATATGGGCTACATCAAGCATTCATGTACCCTTGAGAAGGGTCTTGCTCCTTACGTTACCGACAAAGGGTATGACTACGTGGTTGTGCCGTCGGGCATATGCACCGACCAGTTTCGCGATCATTTCAACGGGGTGGAACAGACGCCGGAGGTTGTACACTTCCGCAGTACGGTACATGACCCCGTAGAGTTTTTACATGACATATTGAAGATAACCGAGCTGCCGGGCAAACCGAGTTTCCCGTACCGTGTGGCGCTGCACAACGGCTGCCACTCGCTGCGTTATCTGAACGAGGCACGGCCCTCCGAACTTATGATCAAGCCGTTTGACAAATGTGCCGATCTACTGAAACTTGTGGATGGCATTGAGGTGGGTTATGCCACAAGACGCGATGAATGTTGCGGCTTCGGAGGCACGTATGCCATCTGGGATCCGGAGTGCTCCGGACAGCAGGGCCGCGACAAGGTCAGCGACTATGCGCGAAACGGATTCAAGTATGTGACCTCGCAGGACATGTCATGTATGATACATCAGCAGACCGTGGCGCGCAAGATCGGTCTTGACCTGAAAATGTTTTATATTACGGAAATTTTAAATGGAGATGCAAAGCCATGAAACAGGTAAATCAAGTTAAACTCGGAGCCGAGTATATAGCCAAACGTGATCACCGCGAGATGCATGACCGTTGCTTGTGGGCGGCCCGCATGCGACGCGACAAAGTAGCGGCGTCCATACCCGAATGGGAAGAAATGCGAGATCTGGCATCGCAAATCAAGCTTCATACGCTTTCCAATCTCGACAAGTATCTTGAACAGTTTGCCGCCAATGCGGAGGCCAACGGTATTCACGTACACTGGGCCCGGAACGCCGAGGAGCACAATGAGATAATACTCAAGATATTTCGCGACCATAACGTGAAAGTTGTCACGAAAGGCAAGTCAATGACCATGGACGAGTGCGGAATGCGCGAGTTCATGGGTAAACACGGTATCGAAATCAACGAGGCCGATCTGGGTGAAAGAATACAGCAACTCGATAATCAGCGGCCGTCGCATATCGTCATGCCGGCCATACACAAGCTTCGCAGCGATGTGGCCGACCTTTTTGCCCGCACGCTCGGCTCTGACAAGGATATCGACGACCCGCATTACCTTAACAGTGTGATGCGTGCCGACATGCGCAAGCGGTATATAAAGGTCGATGCCGGCATGTCGGGCGTGAATTTCGGCATAGCCGAGACCGGAGGTATCGTGGTGTGTACAAACGAGGGAAATGCCGACATAAGCGCTAATCTGCCGCCGCTGTATGTGGCTACGATGGGTCTTGAGAAGCTCATACCGCGTCAAAGCGATCTGCCGCTCTTCATACGCCTGTTGTCGCGCAGCGCTCTGGGCCTTGACATGACACAGTACACCTCGCACTACCACGGCCCGAGAAAAGGGCAGGAGATGCACCTCATAATTCTCGACAACGGACGTAGCGAGCGCTTGGCGGCCAAGGAGTACTGGCCGGTGCTGAAGTGCATACGGTGTGGGGCGTGTATGAATACCTGCCCGGTATTTCGCCGCACTTCCGGCATAAGTTACGACGCCATATACATGGGGCCGATAGGCATTGTGCTTGAACCGAGCTACGACCTGTACAAATATGCCCGACTGCCTTACTCCTGCACCCATTGCGGCTCTTGCGGCGATGTATGCCCGGTGAAGGTGCCTATACCCGAACTCGTGTTTTACTGGCGTTCGGAAGTGGTAAGACACGGTTATGGCCAGCTGTCGCATAATCTTGAAGAGGACTTGGCCGATCCGTTGCTTAAAAGCAGCACCAATCTTGCCATTGCGGAGAAAATGGGGCTGTGGGCACTCCGCAACATACCCGAGTCGATAGCGGAATCGTCAGTCAATCCGTGGGCTAAGGAGCACAAGGATCCCGAGCCCCCGCAGGAGACATTCCGTCAGTATTACAAACGTGTTATAAAGCCCGAAGAGGATGCTGCCGGCTCCTCCGATAATAAACAATAAATAAGTGTCTACGATATGGATCAGCAAGAAGTAAAAGATCAGATACTCGCTCGAATAAGAGCCGGTAAACCCAAATTGCATCCGCTGCCCGATGTGCCGATGTACGGATATCCCGGTGATCCGACTGAAAATTTTATCAGCCATTTGCTCGGTTTCGACGGAAAGGCGGTGAAGTTCAGAACTCGTGCCGACGCTGTGGAGTGGCTCGGCAAGCAGCCTGAAATGGATGCCTCCAAGAATATAATCTACTCTTCGGCCGAAGGAGTCACGGGCAATATCGGCGAGTCGGAACTTACCGATCTGCACAATGCCCACCGTATAGAGACGTGTGTCACCGAAGGTGAGCTCGGAGTAGGTGAGATGGGGTCGATATGGGTTACAGACGCAAGTCTGGGGCATGCCGCATGTGCTTTGTTGTCGCGCCGGTTATTTGTGTTTCTCGACAGCAGGCGCATATTGGGTGGCATGCACGAGACTTACGCCAACATCAAGCTCCGCGACCATCAGTACGGCTCGTTCTATACGGGACCGTCGGCAACGGCCGATATCGAGGCCGTACATATAACGGGAGCCCAAGGTCCGCTTTCGTTGACAGCTCTGGTATATAACTGTGACGATGCGCCCGTGCCGCCGCAGCTGATGACCAACCCTAACGCCGACACTTCGGTGTGGCAGTAGCTGAAACATTCAACTTGCGGGAGTGTATCGGAACGATTTGTTCGGTACACTCCCGTTTTTTATGGCTATGTGCCGGCTTATATAATATTAATGTGTAAGCCGAGTAGCGATATGACGAAAAATTAGTAATTTTGCACTCGTTAAAATCATAATATCACGTCGTGAACGCAATTGACATTTTTCTGCTGGCTGTCATCGGCATAGCTGTCGCTTACGGGCTTTATAAAGGGCTTGTGCGTCAGATAGCTTCATTGGGCGGTCTGATATTGGGCATAATAGCGTGTCGCCTTTTTTCCCGTGACTTCGCCGAGGTGCTTATCGGCTGGTTTCCGTCGACATTTACCGATGTAAACGTGGCCGTTGTCGTAGCCGCGATAATTATCTATCTGGTAGTATATTTCTCTGTCGGGGCACTGGCTCTGCTTGCTCATAAACTTACACATGCGCTTATGGTAGGATGGCTTGACCATCTGTTAGGCGCCGTATTCAGTGTGTTCAAGTGGTTGCTGATAGCTAGTATACTGCTCAATCTATGGCACATCATAGCTCCTGAAAGTCCTGTGTTCTCCTCGTCGGCTCTCATGGGCGGCAAATTGTTTAACTTCGTGATAAGGTTGGCTCCGGAGCTCTTCGGTGTGGTCTCCGATCATATAAGCGGCGAGGTAGCCAATATACTTTAACGGCGCAACTTTACAAAACCGGTAGTTGTTAATACCGGATACAGACATAACAAAAAGGAAATGACTGAAGACAATCAAGATAAAAGACAACAGCTTCCCGGCGACGACATAATAAACGACGTCACCGGCAGTGAGTATAAGTACGGTTTTGTAACCGATATAGATACCGACGTCATACCGCAGGGGCTTAGCGAGGATGTCATCAGACTTATATCGGCCAAGAAGCATGAGCCGGAGTGGCTGCTTGAGTTCAGGCTCAAGGCTTATCGTCACTGGCTTACTCTTAAAATGCCCGACTGGGCGCACCTCGACATTCCGCCCATTGACTATCAGGCCATAAGCTATTATGCCGCTCCGAAGAAGAAAGAGGGTCCAAAGAGCCTCGATGAGGTTGACCCGCAACTCCTTGAGACATTTGACAAGCTCGGCATACCGCTTGAAGAGCAGAAGGCATTTGCCGGAATGGCTGTCGACGCGGTCATGGACTCCGTGTCGGTGAAGACTACCCATAAAGAGAAGCTGGCCGAGCTCGGTGTCATATTCTGCTCGTTCTCTGAAGCGGTAAAGGACTATCCCGATCTGGTGCGCCGTTATCTCGGATCGGTTGTAAGCTACCGCGACAACTTCTTTGCCGCACTGAACTCGGCGGTCTTTTCCGACGGGTCCTTTGTCTATATACCCAAGGGGGTACGGTGTCCTATGGAGCTGTCGACATATTTCCGTATTAATGCAGCGGGTACCGGCCAGTTTGAGCGTACTCTTATCGTGGCCGATGATGACGCCTATGTAAGTTATCTTGAAGGATGCACCGCTCCTATGCGTGACGAGAACCAGCTTCATGCGGCCATTGTGGAGATTGTGGTCGAGGACCGTGCCGAAGTCAAGTACTCCACGGTACAGAACTGGTATGCCGGCGACAAGGACGGCAACGGAGGCGTATACAACTTTGTCACCAAGCGCGGTCTGTGCCGGGGCGACTACTCCAAGCTGTCATGGACGCAGGTGGAGACCGGCTCCGCCATAACATGGAAATACCCGAGCTGCATACTTCAGGGCGAAGGTTCGGTAGGTGAGTTTTACTCCGTGGCGGTCACTAAAAACTATCAGCAGGCCGACACCGGTACGAAAATGATACATGTAGGACGCAATTCACGCTCGACGATAGTAAGCAAAGGCATATCGGCAGGACACAGTCAGAACTCCTACCGCGGACTTGTCAAGGTAGTGCCGAAAGCCGACGGTTGCCGCAACTATACACAGTGCGACAGCCTGTTGCTCAGCTCGACTTGCGGTGCTCATACATTCCCCTACATCGATGTACTTAACGATACCGCTGTTGTCGAGCATGAGGCTACGACATCGAAGATAAGCGAGGACCAGATATTTTACTGCAATCAGCGCGGTATACCTACCGAAGACGCCATAGGCCTTATCGTCAACGGATATGCCAAGGAGGTCATGAACAAGCTCCCAATGGAGTTTGCAGTCGAGGCGCAGCGCCTGCTTCAGGTCACCCTCGAAGGCTCGGTAGGATAACATACTTCTCACAACGTATAAATAATAACCCAGATGGATAACAATATATTGCTTGACATACGCGACCTCCATGCTTCGGTCGACGGTAAAGAGATTTTGAAAGGTATCGACCTTCAGGTGCGCGAAGGCGAAGTTCACGCTATAATGGGTCCTAACGGATCGGGTAAATCGACGCTGTCAATGGTGCTCGCTGGCGCTCCCGGCTACTCGGTGACAGCCGGTGAGGTTGACTTTCACGGTACAAGACTGCTCGAACTGTCGCCCGAGGACCGCAGCCATGAGGGGCTGTTCCTGTCATTTCAGTACCCGGTGGAGATACCCGGTGTGTCGATGGTCAACTTCATGCGTGCCGCCGTCAACGAGAAACGCAAGTATTTTGACGAGGCTCCTCTGTCGGCCAGCGACTTCCTGAAGCTGATGCGCCAGAAACGCGCCATTGTCGAACTTGACAACAAACTTGCCTCGCGTTCGGTGAACGAGGGCTTTTCGGGCGGTGAGAAAAAACGCAACGAGATATTCCAGATGGCCGTGCTTGAACCGCGCCTGTCAATACTTGACGAGACCGACTCCGGTCTTGACATAGACGCTCTGCGCATAGTGGCCGGCGGTGTCAACAAACTTAAGACTGACCGCAACGCCACTATAGTCATAACCCACTACCAGCGTCTTCTCGACTATATAAAGCCCGACTACGTGCATGTGCTTTACAAAGGACGCATTGTAAAGACCGGCGGTCCCGAGCTCGCTCTTGAACTGGAGGAAAAGGGCTATGACTGGATCAAGCAAAACAATGAAAACTGACGTTATGAACAGTCTTGAACAATATATAGATATATACCGCGAAAACAGCGAGGCCATCGACGCGCATTCGGCGCCGGTCATGAACGCCGCGCGGCCGCGTGCCCTTGCTTCGCTTGACGGACGCCATCTGCCCGTACTCGGCGACGAAGGTTATGAGAAGACGTCGGTCGACGCTATGCTGGCGGCCGATTACGGACTTAACTTCAATCGTGTGGGTATTCCGGTCAATGTGGCGGCATCATTCCGTTGCGGCGTGCCTAACATGAGCACTCTGCTCGGTGTGGTGGTTAACGATGAGTTTCATGAGTCAAAGAACCTGCATGAAAAGTTGCCCGACGGAGTGTTGTACATGTCTTTGAAAAAGGCTGCCGAGCAGTATCCGGAGCTTGTGAGCCCTTATTACGGATACATTGCCTCGGCTGATAACGTACCCGCCGCTCTCAACACGCTTTTGGCGCAGGACGGAGTATTTGTCTATGTGCCTGCCGGGGTTACGGTTGAAAAACCGCTTCAGCTTGTCAATATATTCAGCTCGCCGGCTCCGCTGATGGCTGCCCGGCGCATGCTTGTCGTAGTCGGCGACGGCGCTTCGGTGCAGTTGCTCGGATGCGACCACACTCAGGACAGCGGACAGCGTTATCTGTCGTTGCAGGTGGCCGAGATTGTGCTTGGCCGCGACAGCCGTCTTGATTATTATGACCTTGAGGAGTCATCGGAAAATACCGTGCGTCATTCGCAGATATTCGCCCGTCAGGACAGCGGCTCTTCACTTCTTGTCAACGGCATGACGCTTACCTGCGGCACCACCCGCAACGATTATTTCATCGACATAACAGGCGACGGGTCCGATACTCTGCTTGCCGGAATGGCTATCGGTTCGGGCCATCAGCATATCGACAACAGCTCTGTTGTAGTGCATACCGGCACGCACTGCCACAGCCGCCAGCTGTTCAAGTATGTGCTCGACGACGAGTCGACCGGCGCTTTTGAAGGATGTATACGTGTCGACGAAGGCGCATGTTTTACGGAAGCCTATCAGAGCGACCGCAACCTGCTCGCTTCGTCAGCCGCCCGCATGCACACCAAGCCGCAGCTGCTTATCTACTGCGATGACGTGAAGTGCAGTCACGGAGCCACTACCGGACAGCTTGATCAGGACGCTCTGTTCTACATGCGCTCAAGAGGCATATCGGAGAAGACCGCGCGCACCATGCTTATGGAGGCTTTCATGGCCGAGGTGGTCGATACGGTGCGCATGGACGGCTTGCGCGAGCGTCTGCGCATGCTTGTGGAAAAACGTTTCCACGGTCAGTCGTCATTCTGCGGCGACTGCTCCGGAGCATGCATTGACGCGGCTCCTATACAATAACAGCTTACCGGGTGTGAACAATGAAAGAGACTTATGACGTAGCGGCTCTGCGGCGTGACTTTCCCGCTCTTGACAGGATGGTCTACAAGCATCCGCTCATATATCTTGACAATACCGCCACATCGCAGACCCCCTCGTGTGTGGTCGACGATATAGTCAGGGCATATTACAATACAAAGGCCAATGTGCATCGTGGCGTGCACCTGCTTTCGCAGGAGATGACCGAGCTTCAGGAGGCGGCGCGTCGCTCCGTGAAGGAGTACATAAACGCATCGTCGACACAGGAGATTATATTTACCCGCGGCACCACCGAGGCTATAAATCTTGTAGCTTCGTCTTGGGGCGACATGCTGCATGACGGCGACGAGATCATACTCAGTGTCATGGAACACCACTCCAACATAGTGCCGTGGCAGCTACTGCAGCGCCGCAAGCGCATCACGATAAAGGTCATACCTATGGATGACTCCGGAGTGCTTGACATGGACGCTTACCGCCGGCTGTTCAACGAGCATACCGCTTTTGTGGCGGTGACCCATGTGAGCAACGTGCTCGGCACTGTCAATCCGGTAAAGGCTATTGTAGCCGAGGCCCACAGCCACGGCGTGCCTGTGCTTGTCGACGGTGCGCAGGCTGTGGCTCATCAGCGTGTCGACGTCAGTGCTCTGGACTGTGACTTCTATGCATTCTCGTCTCATAAGATGTATGGCCCCACCGGAGTAGGCGTACTTTACGGTAAGAAGGAGCTGCTCGAAAAGATGCCGCCGTATCAGGGAGGCGGGGAGATGATAGGCAATGTCACGTTTGAACACACTACCTTTGCCGAGCTTCCGTTCAAGTTTGAAGCGGGTACCCCCGACTTTGTAGGCATATCGGCTCTTCGCACCGCAATCGATTATATAAACCGTGTAGGCATGGAGCGCATAGCCGCCCATGAGCGGGAGTTGCTTGAGTATACCACGGAGCGCATGATGGCAATTGACGGAATGCGCATATTCGGTACGGCGCCGGGCAAGGATGCCATAATATCGTTTCTTATCGGTAACGCCCACCACTACGATACCGGCATGTTGCTTGACAAACTCGGCATAGCCGTACGTACAGGCCATCATTGTGCCGAACCGCTTATGCGCCGTCTCGGCATCGAGGGCACTGTCCGCGCCTCGTTCGCTCTCTACAACACCAAAGAGGAGTGCGACGCTTTTATAGCCGCACTCCACCGCGTAGCCTCGATGCTGCTGTAATTGCAGGGTCAGCTCCGGAACCCCGCTGACGGGTTGGAATACGGACGCCGTGGTATCGGCGTAACGGCATTGGTAGTTTGACAACCTCGCCTGTAGCCCCGAATGATTAGTGTATAAAAATGTGGAGAGCCGGTTGTTACGCCGGCTCTCCACAGAATATAGTCTTGCCGTTATTGTCAGAATGCGGGGTAGCCGGGGTTCTGTACGTATTTCCCGAGGGAGAAATTGTATTGGGCCACAGGTATGGGGTAGTACTCCTCGCCGTTGTCGAAAGTGGCGTCCTGATAGTAGATGCGCTTCGATTTTTCGGCATTGAAGTAGGCCGTCATGGTCTCTTTGGCTATGCCCCAGCGTACAAGGTCGAAGTAGCGTTCGCCTTCAAGCGCTTTTTCAAGACGCATCTCGGTGCGCAGGGCCTTGCGTGCGTAGTCCTGAGTCCATCCGGTGGCAGGATAGAGGCCTATCTTGTAGTTGGCGGCATTTTTTGACGGGTCGTTGAAGTCCTTGACGTAGGCGCTGTTCATGGCTCGTTCGCGTATGCGGTTTATTATCGCGCGGGCTTCGTCGAGGTCGTCGCCGAGCTCGATGAGGGCTTCGGCCTTGTACAGAAGAAGATCGGCGTAGCGTATTATCTGCCAGTTGAGCTGTGAGGCTCCCCACGGCCAGCCCTGATACATGTCGGATGACTCGGGCGATACCCAGAAGCGTTTTGCGCAGTTGTGGCCGTAGACACCGCGGTCGCGCACCCATGACTGGCACGGAGTGGTCTTGTAAGTCTTATAGGTGATGGTGGGACGTCCTGTTACGAAATCAAGGCGCGGGTCAACGTTGGGTGTCGTGTTGGACAGTGTCTGGTGGTCATCGTCGACAAATGTCACCACACCATAGTCGGGCCGGCTTTGGTAATCAAACACAGGCAGTCCGGACGCATCGGTCTGATAAGCGTTTATAAGGTCCTGTGAGGGGAGGAAGAATCCGTCGCCATGGTAGGGGCTGTTGCCTCCGGGCGAGTTGAGCAGGTTGCTCCAGTTTACACGGCCGGCGTCGTCGGAGCCGTCGTTCATTGAGTACTGAACGGCAAATACCGATTCAACTCCGTTTTCATTCGCCACAAGATCAAGACCTTGAAAGTCGGGAAGCAGGTCATAGCCCTTTACCTGATCTATCAGTGTCACCACCTCACGCATGAGGTTCTTGTTGACGTTTATAACGGCATGGGTCTGTTCATCCTGCTCGTAAGCCTGATACAGTTTTACTTTGGCGGCATAGGCCAGAGCTATATTGCGGTTTATACGTCCTGCTTCGCTCTGACGGTCGGGCAGGTCGCCGGCGGCATCAAGAAGCTCCTGAGCTATGCGGCCGAGGTGCTGGTCACGCGTATATTCATTGTTGCCTACGTTCACGTACTCTGTGGCGGGCAGGTTCTCGTCCATGTAGGGCACTTTGTTGAACAGGCGCACAAGTTCGAAGTAGAAGTGCGAGCGCAGCACTTTCATTTCGGCTATGCGTGACTTCTTTTCAGGTACCGACTCTTCATCGACGTTGTTCAGAACCCGCAGGGCCGCATTGCATCGCGATATCTGGCTGTATAGGTTGAACCATTTTCCGTCGAGGTTGCCGTTATTGGACTGCACCTGAAATGTCTCCATAGCATGTATGTCCCAGAGGTCGCCTTCACCGCCGCCGCCTTTGTATGCGTTGTCGGCGCGGACTTCGCCGTAACTCCAGTTGGTTGTCGGACGTACCCACGGATCGCCCTGTTCGTTGGTGAAGCCGCTTAGTGAGGCGTAGGCGGCGTTGACGAGCAGGTCTATGGCTTCGGGAGAGGTCATGATGCCGTCAGACAGGCTGCCCTGCGGTTTGTTTTCGAGGAAGTCGTCGCTGCAGCCGGTCATGGCGGCCACGCAGCCTATGGTCAGTATTATATTTCGTAGTTTCATTTGTTTGTCTGTTTCTTGGTTAGATAATGATTGGTCAGAAGCCGAACTGTATGCCGAACGTATACTGACGGGGCAGTGCGTAAGGATAACCCAGACCCTCGGGGTCGGCACCGGAATAGTCGGTTACGGTAAACAGATTCTGTGCTTGGAAATAAACTCGTGCATTGGTGAGTTTTAATTTGTTGCGGATCGATTCAGGCAATGTATAGCCTACGGTGAGTGTCTTGAGCCGCAGGAATGAGCCGTCCTCGATATGGAACTGTGATACTTCATGCTCGTTGTTGGAGTTGTCGGTTGTAGGAGCGGGGGTGTCGCAGTCATAATATCCGGTAGTGAGGAATTTATCATATGCGAGGGCCGCGTCCACAAGCTTGGCGCCGTGGTTGCCGTTCCAGCACTGGAAGAGGTCGGTATAATACTTCGAGTTGTTGAATGCGTCGCGTATGATGGCCGAGAAGAACATGCTCATGTCGAAGCCGCGCCAGTTGGCGCCGAGATTCAGTCCGAACTGTGCTTTGGGCAGGTCGCATCCGAGCCATGTGCGGTCGTTGTAGTTGATTTTGCCGTCGCCGTCGGCGTCGACATACTTAATGCGGCCCACTGCAGGATGTCCGAATTCGACCTTATACTTCTGCATGTACTCGTCGACCTCGGCCTGTGTATGGAATACGCCGTCGGTCTTGAAGCCCATCCATGAGCCCAGCGACTGTCCTACAAGGGAGTGGCCGGCATAACCGCCTCCGTAGGAGTAATATATGTCATCGAGCAGGTTGGTGACTTTGTTTTTTGACACGGTGAAGTTGAAGCCTATGTCATAGCTGAAATCCTTGCTGACATTTGTGCGCCAGTTTATCTGTCCTTCAAAGCCTCGGTTGGTCATCTCTCCGCCGTTGTACCAGCAGTAGCCGCCTTCGCCTATCGTGGCTATGTAGGGCTTCTCTACAAGCATGTCCTTTGTCTCTTTATAGAAGTAATCGAGCGATACGGTAAGACGATTGTTGAGGAAGCCGGCGTCGATACCGAAGTTGGTCTGATAAGTGCGTTCCCATTTGAGGTCGGGATTGGTGGTGCGTATGCGGTATGCTCCGGGCGATAACTTCTTTCCGTCGCCGTTCATGTTGTAGGAGCCGCGGTTGAGGCTCATAAGATACTTGGCATAGAAGGCTTCGTTGTCTATGAGGTCGTTGCCGTTTATACCCCACGATCCGCGCAGTTTGAGGTCGGAAAGCCATGAACGTGTCGGCTCCATGAAGTTTTCCTGCGATATGCGCCAGCCGGCCGATACGGAGGGGAACCAGTCGTAGTTGTGGTCCTTGGACAGTCGTGACGAGGCGTCGCGGCGTATGGTCATCGACATCAGGTACTTGTTGTCGAAGGTGTAGTTGAGCTTTCCGAAGCCCGAGAACATGGAGTAGTTTGATGCTCCGGCACCTACGTTCTTGCCGGCGGTGACGTTGCCGAGATAAATGTAGTTGGGGTCTTCGATCTCAAGGCCTGTACCGTAGCCGAAGAAACTTTCGTTGTGGTAGCGTTTTGCCTCGACGCCGGCGAGAGCCATGATGGAGTTTTTGCCGAAGTCTATGTTGTACTGAGCGGTGTTGGTCCATACCCAATCGACATTCTTGCCGGTTGACTGGGTAAGTTTGTTGGTGCTGTCACGAAGCCATTTCGGCTCAAAGGTCTTGTTGGTCTCGTTATAGTAGTTTATACCGAAGTTGGTTTTTATGACAAGGTTCTTTATCGGCTCGACCTGCAGGTAGGCGTTGCCGAATACTCGCCAGTACTCATGCTTGTTGTTGGAGTTGTTCTCGATGAGGCGCATCATGTTGGGCGCGTCGCCGAGTATGTCGTTGATCTGGTCATTGTATACGCCGTCTACGTCATATACGGCTTTGGCGGGATGTTGTTTTACGGCATTTTCCTCGGCTCCGTCGGGCATATAGTGGGCGCGCCACCAGTTTACGGCTATATTGCCGCCGGCTTTCAGTCGGTTGTTGATGAAGCCGTAGTCGGAGCTGAAGCGTGCGTTCACTCTCTTGAAGTCAGACCCCTTTACGATACCTTCATGGTCAAGCCAGCTGAGCGAAAGTGACGAAGCCCCGTTGTCGGCGCCTTTGGAAAGTCCTATGCTGTAGGTCTGCATAAGGGCGGTGCGGTGTATCTCCTTTTCCCAGTCGGTTGACTGCGGCAGTACGTCGACGCCGTTGAGGTTTTTGTAGGTCTGCAGTTGTGCGGTGGCTCCGGTGCCGTATACCGACGATGACGGGGTGGCCCCGTTATGGGAGTATTTGTAGGCTGACCAATATACATCGCCCCACTGGTAGGCGTCGAGGAGGTCAAGGCCGCTGTTGTATGTCTGAATGGTGAGGGTGGCGTCAAAGGTCACCCGTGCTTCGCCCGCCTTGGCGCGTTTGGTGGTTATTATTATGACACCGTTGGCTGCCTGTGCTCCGTATATTGAAGCCGAGGCTGCGTCTTTAAGGACCTGTATTGACTCTACGTCATTGCTGTTGAGTATGGTACCCGGATTTTCACGTGTCATGACACCGTCTATTACGTATAGGGGGCCGTTGGCGTCGCTGCGGAACGATGATGCGCCGCGTATCGATGTGCCTGTGCTCAGTCCGCCGGGAGTACCGTCGGTAGTTATTGTCATGCCGGCCACACGCCCTTGCAGCGACTGTATGACGTTGCCCGTCGGGGTGTCGGCTACATCTTTCATCCTTACTACCGATACGGAGCCGGTAAGGTCCGATTTTTTCTCGGACGAGTAGCCGACCACGACTACTTCATCGAGGAGTTCGGAGTTCTCGGCAAGGATGACTTGCAGTTGCTCCTGTGCTTTTACGGTTTTGGACTGGAAGCCCACGTAAGAGATTGTAAGGTCGCAGTCTTCAGGTACGATTATCTCGAAGTTTCCGTCGATGTCGGTAGCGGTTCCGGCAATTCCCTTTATAGAAGGAATCACGCTTGCTCCTATCAGCGGTTCCGAGTCGGTAGCTGAAATTACTGTCCCGTGCACTGTGATGTTCTGTGCCTGTGCCGCAATTGCCGTGATGAACAGCAAAATTGCACTGAGGATTGGTCTTTTCATGTTTGTGATACGATTTTGTTAAAATTTCTACCGCAAAATTATCGGGTGGCATATGCACGGTGTGTCACGGATGTTGCATCGGATATAAAAATCCGTGCAATGCACGATTTTTGGCAGGGTTTACAACATTTTTCGCGGTAGAAGGGCCGGTTTATTTTGTCAGTTTACTGCGGGTTTCAGTTGGAGTCTCTCCATAGGCGTCGCGATAGCATTTCGTGAAATAGGCCGGGGTGGAGAAGCCGGTCTCATACGCTATCTCGCTTATGGTCTTGTCGGAGGAGGTTATCAGTGTACGGCTGCGGCGCAGGCGTAACCGGCGTATAAGCTCTACCGGCGAGTAGTTGGTGAGCGCCTTTATCTTTCTGTAGAACTGTGAGCGCTCAAGCCCCATTTTGGAGGCCATGCTGTCGACATTCAGGTCGGCATTGCCCATCTCGGCATTGAATATCTCGATGAAGCGGGCGTAAAACTCGTTGTCAATGTCGCCCGACGGCTTAGGCTTGTCGGTAGCGGCGTGTTTGTCGGCCTGAGCGGGCAACGGGTTTTGCCACAGCTCTTTTATGCGCTTGCGGTTGGCTATCAGGCTTGAGCACCGCGACTTCAGCACTGCACCGCTGAACGGTTTGGACAGGTATCCGTCGGCTCCGCTGTCGTAGCCTTGTATGCGTTGCTCGTCCATCGAGCAGGCGGTGAGCATAAGTACGGGTATGTGAGACGTCGACATCTCGTTTTTGATGCGTTTGCAACATTCGAGCCCGTCCATCACCGGCATCATCACGTCGCAGATTATAAGGTCGGGTATGTATTTGGCTGACTTTGTTATGCCTTCCGGTCCGTTGGATGCGGTGATTATGTTGTAGCTCTCATCGAGCAATTGGCCCACAAGCCGCTGAATGTCTTTGTTGTCATCTATCACAAGCACTACGGGCTTGTCGTCGTCAAACGTCAGATTGCCGTCTATGTTGTCAAGCTCGGCCTCTACTTCCTGTCCGCTTATGTTTTTCTCGACGTCGGCCGATGTGTCGGCAATGTGTCTTACAGGCAGCACAACGGTGAACGTGGATCCTTTGTCAAGAGCGCTTTCTACCGAAATGCTTCCGCCGTGCAGTTCTACAAAAGCCTTCACGAGTGAAAGTCCTATGCCGGAGCCGTTGGGGTGCACGCGGTCTACCTGATAGAAGCGGTCAAATATGTTGCCGAGGTCGCGCTGGCTTATGCCCTTGCCGGTGTCGGCCACCTTGAGTGTCATACAGCTGCCGTCGTTGTCATATGATACGGTGATCGTGCCGTTGTCGGGGGTGTACTTGAATGCGTTTGATACGAGGTTGAACACCACCCGTTCGAGTTTTTCGGCATCGATGGCTACGGTAGATGTGTCTTTTTCAGGGACAATCAATGACAGCTTGATGTCGCGTTTGCGCGCTATGGTGTAGAACGACTCCATCCAGTCACGTATGACTTTGCTGAAGTCTATTTCGGTCAGGTGGAGGTCCAGTTTGCCGTTTTCATACTTGCGGAAGTCGAGAATCTGGTTTATTAGACGGCGCAGTATCTTTACGTTCTTGTCAGCTATTTTTATGAGCGTATGTTGCCCGGCGGTAAGATTCTCGGCTGTCGCGAGTTGCGATACCGGTTCGGCTATAAGTGTCAGCGGTGTGCGCAGGTCGTGCGACACGTTGGTGAAAAACATAAGTTTGGACTGTGTGGCCTCCTCAAGCTGTGTGTTGAGCGATTTCTGTTTGTCGCGTTCCTCTTCGAGCAGCCTGTTCTTGGCCATAAGGGTTTTCTGGTGGCGGCTGTGCTGCCAGTAGGCGCGCAGCAGAAGAAAAGCCACTCCGAAAAGCAGTATTATGATGGCTATACTCGCATAGAACAATGAGGTCTGCGAGGAGTGTTGCGCCCAGTAGTCATCTATTTGTGCTTTAAGCACTTTTATCTTGTCGGTCTCATTCTTCAGTGTCTCGTTTTGCATAAGCAGGATGTCGGCGTTTGAAAGATCGACGGCCGACGATAGCGGAAGCCGGGTTTCACGCTGGTATGGCTCTCCTTTCAGTATGGCCAAGGCTGTCTGTATGAGGCGGTGGCCTTCGGTCGGATAAAAAAACGTGGCATCGATGAGGCTGTCGGCTACAGCCTGAATGCCGATTTCGGGAGCGGCGTCGATGCCTATTATCTTTATGTCGTTGCGTCCTGTGCGTCGGGCAACCTCGGCGGCGCCGATGGCCATACGGTCATTGTGGGCATATATAAGGTCGACATCGCCATATATATTTAATCACTACTGTCCACTAAAAAATGGACGGGGTTAAAAATTAAATAAATTCGGT